>TARA_R100001143_G_scaffold63579_2_pt1 | contig 20522 bp, 15 predicted proteins | sample TARA_R100001143 | Tara Oceans TARA_R100001143 (sample SAMEA2621300) | marine metagenome | biome: marine biome (ENVO:00000447); feature: mesopelagic zone (ENVO:00000213); material: "saline water (ENVO:00002010), including plankton (ENVO:xxxxxxxx)" | depth 800 m | reverse complement strand
TGGCGAGTGCTGATGATTTTCGAATACATGTAAAGGGAGTGCAAACCCATGGAGCCTATCCCTGGAATGGAGCTGATCCCATCGTAGCATCGGCTCAGATCATATCTGCATTGCAAACCATCGTTAGCCGGCGTGTCACGCTGATTGATAACCCCGCAGTGGTAACGGTTGGAATGGTACGGGGCGGTGTACGATCCAATATTATTCCGGAAGAAGTTGAGATGATGGGTACGATGCGGGCGCTGCATCCGGATGATCGCCTTGAAATCATCGATCACATGCACGAAATTATCGAAAATACTGCCCGTGCAATGGGGGTTACAGCAACATTGACACTACCGGTTACTACTTCGTATCCTGTTACCTATAATGATGTTGATCTGACAAACAGAATGGTGCCGGTGATTGAAGCAATTGCAGGTCCGGATCATGTATCTTTACGAAAACCGGTGATGGGAGCGGAAGATTTTTCATTTTTTTCGCAGGAAGTTCCTGGGCTGTTTCTGTTTCTGGGAGGCCGCCCTTCTGATGTTCCGGAAGATGAAGCGGCTGCCCATCACACCCCTGATTTTTTTATAGATGATTCACAATTAAATCTGGGTGTAAAAGCGTTTGTTGGAATGACATTGGATTACATGGAGAACCCATAATTCAGATTGGCTATCTTTATTCCGAAACATCCGATTATAAAACTGAAATAGATTAAATCAGATTTATTAATTCTGTTGTATCACATGATCAAAAAGTAAGGAATTCTCTTTTATACAATCTTTTTTTGATAAGATTTAACAGCCAGTGCAGCACCAATGATTCCGGCATGATTCCGGCTTTCAGCGGGGACCACATCTGTTTCAACATCGATGTAAGACGCAAATTTCTTGAAATCTTTACTTACTCCGCCACCAATAATAATAAGATCCGGCCATAATAATTTTTCGATAAGCTGCAGATATTCATTGACTCTGCCTCCCCATTTTTTCCAGCTCAGATTCTCTTTTTCCCGGATAGAATTGGCCGCATAATGTTCTGCCGGACCGCCATACATCGGCAAATGTCCCAGTTCCGTATTCGGAATCAATTGATGATTATTAAATATAGCGGTACCAATCCCGGTTCCGAATGCAGCTACCACAATGGTTCCAAAGCAATCTTTTCCGGCCCCAAATTCCACCTCCGCAAATCCCGCGGCATCTACATCATTCAGCAAATGGGTTGGACATCCGGTCTTTTTTTCGATTCGGGCAGATGCATTTAAACCGATCCAGGCATCATCAATATTTGAAGCTGTTTTAATGATTTCACTCTTGACAGCTGCAGGAAACCCGCACCCCACAGGCCCATGCCAATCAAAATAGCTGATGATATCCTCAATGGTGTCGAGCATTGCTCCCGGTGTTGGCGGTTGCGGGGTAGGTATGCGATGACGCTCTGTAGTTAATTCACCTATTCCTGTGTCAACAATAGCCCCTTTAATCCCTGAACCACCTACATCAATGCCTAATATTTCCATACTTGATAATACTAAAGGTGACTCTGAAAAAGAAGTTTCAAATGTAATATCACTACTACATGTGCAGAACCTATAAAACAATACCCATCATTTGATTAGAATTACACGGCAAAAGAGGAGCCGCATCCGCATGATTCACTGGCATTGGGATTGTCAAAAGTAAATCCTCGTGCATCCAGTCCATCCGGATAGTCAATTTCGATACCATCTAAATACATCAAGTGTTTCGGATCCACAATAATATCCAACTCCTGACTATGAAAAAGCTCATCTTCATCTGTTCGGATATCAAAACCCAGTTTGTAACTCAGTCCGGAGCATCCACCTCCTTCCACAGCGACCCTTAAATAGAGCCCCTCGTCCAAATCTTCACTTTCACGAATTTTTCTTATCTGTTTAGCGGCACGATTCGTTAATGAAACCGGTACCAAATCTGACTTTTCTTTGCTCTGAACCGGTTCATGTACCTCTTCCTCATCAACATCATCGATCAGGGAGGCTATTACATCATCTAAATTATCTTCTGACATCAAATTTACCTACTTATTCACAGTTTTATTTACCGGTGACATTCGAAAATGCGAAATAATCCGTTTCATATTTTCGAAATAGTTTTAGAACACCTGCACTCACCAATTTAACCAATATTCTGGACGCACGAAATGTAGTTACATTGATAAGCTGAGAGTATTTTAAAACAGTAATATCATTGTATTCATTCAGATAGCGAAATAACATCTGTTCTCTCTCCCCATACTCAAAAGTAACCCCTTCCTCAGAATCTCTGGTTTTGAGTACTTCAGTTAGCTCGTCACTGGCTAATATACTTTCATCCTTTTCCCGAACAAAAACCAAACGTTTCTTTTTACCTTTATTATAAACTGGTTTTTTTTCTGCCTCCTCTACCTGAACAACCATAACATCCGCCGGGCCGGCATGAATCAGTTCAATTCGTATAGGAACAGCCGGTACACAAATTTCATACGCTGCTTTATAGAGCAAATACTCCTCTTCAAAATAAGCCGAAATTCCGATAATGTTTTTATAATCATCCACCCCAATTAAGATCGTCCCTCCCTTTGTGTTGGCAAATGCGGCTATTTCACGTGCGATCTTTTCGGGAGTTGGAGTCTTTTTTTTGAATTCAAGATAGGTTCCTTCACCTCTCTGTATCAGATGACGAAGATCAGATATATTCATATCTGATATAACAATCTCGCCTGTAGGCAGTAACATAACGACTACTTTAGTTGTTTTGGGGTAATAACTGCTTTTTTATGTAATTGAAGAAGCCTGATCCAAACTGCTTTTTTCCGCTTTAGATCAAAATTTCATCCTTGGCCTCGCGTGTCATCAGTTCCTCGACAGCGTCTCTGGGGTTCATATCTTTAAACAGCACTTTATAAACAGCTTCTGTTATCGGCATTTCAATACCATTCCTTGCCGACCATTGATGCACAGATCTGGCTGTTTTTACACCCTCTGCGACCATGGTCATGCCGGAAGTTATTTCATCCAACGTTTTCCCGCGGCCAATGTTATATCCAACAAAACGATTTCGACTATGCGTGCTGGTGCAAGTAACAATTAAATCCCCCATTCCGGTCAGCCCGGAAAAAGTATCCTGAGACGCCCCCATTACGCAGCCCATTCTTTTCATTTCATGCAGGCCCCGTGTCATCAATGCTGCCTTGGCATTATCTCCCAGCTCAGCGCCATCTATGATACCGGCTGCAATTGCCATTATATTTTTAAGTGCCCCTCCGATTTCGGCTCCTAAAATATCCTGATTGAGATAGACCCTAAAATAGGGAGTCATAAACGTTTCCTGAATAATCCTGGAAACACGTTTAGAATATGCTGAAGCGACAACGGTAGTGGGTTTGTTTTTGATAACTTCTTCCGCATGACTCGGTCCGGTGAGGACACCTATTTGATCTTCTAAAATGGTGCCTTTCAGCACATTAACCAGGATTTGAGAAGGTGTTAAAAGTGTATTTTCTTCAATACCTTTTGATACTGTTACAATATATTCATCCCCGCTCAAGCTGGGTTTAATTTTTGAAGCGACCTCTCTTAAGGCATGGGTTGGTGTTGAAAAGAGGATCATTTCACAATTTTCTACACACTTTTTCAGGTCAACAAAGCCTTTGATATTATCCGGCAGTGTAACATCTGAAAGATAAGAGGGATTTCTATTGTTCTTATTGATCCCCTCAATAACTTCTTTTTCTCTTGCCCATATAGATACATCATGCTTTTTTCCTGCCAGAACGGATGCTAACGCGGTCCCGAAACTTCCTGCACCAATTACACTGATTCTCACGATTCACCTCCTTTTTCCTGGCTCAGCCTACCCTTTGCAGGTTTAAAAGACTGAACCCGATTCTCAGTACCTTCAAGTAGCCTTTTTATATTTCCTTTGTGTTTAATCACTATAGCAAGAGACAGGACACTGCTGAATAGAATGATACTTCCGTCTATATCCCAGTTAAATCCATATCTCAGTATTAGTTGAGAAAACGGATAGATCAGTGTAGATATTATTGATGCCAATGAGACATAGCGAGTCGAAAACATCACAATCAAAAAGATGGCCAGAGAGATACTGATAGAGACCGGCTCAATTCCGTAGAGCATTCCACAGGCAGTAGCAGCGCCTTTACCCCCACAGAAATTTGAATAGACCGGAAACATATGTCCTGCAACAGCGGCTACCCCTGCAAAAATTAATATCATGGCTTCCGGTTCCCAGCCGCTGTATAAAACAGCCGGCCCATCGCCAATACTCCATGCAAGCTGACTAATAACCGTTGTACAAAGAAGGCCCTTTCCAAAATCGCATATCAGTACAACCGTACCCGCTTTCCATCCAAGTATACGAAAGGTATTCGTAGCACCTGCATTTCCGCTGCCGTGCTCCCTGATATCTATTTTAAAAAATGATTTGCCAATCCATAGTGAAGATGGAATTGCGCCTATCAGATAACTCAACAGTACAACAACAAGAATAGAAAGCATTGAATGTGTTTCGGTTCAGTATTTGTTAGCCTCAAATTAACAAAAAATTCAGCATCGCTGAATGACGATATAAATTCTTACAAATGCCTCTCTGCATGGTAGGAAGATCGAACAAGTGGACCACTTTCTACATGTTCGATTCCTAATGCTTCTCCAATTTCTTTATACTCTGCAAATTGATCCGGATGAATCCACTCAACCACGGGGTGGTGCATTTTTGTGGGTTGCATATACTGACCAATGGTAAGTACATCCACCTTGTGATCTACACAATCCTGCATTAATTCTATGACCTCTTCACGCGTCTCTCCCAATCCAACCATAATTCCGGATTTCGTTCGCAATTCCTGCTGTTTACAACGCAACAAGAGTTCTAAAGAACGTTCATATTTAGCTTGTGGACGTACACTTCGATAGAGCCTTGGCACTGTTTCTAAATTGTGGCTCAATACATCCGGGGGTGTGTCAATAACAATCTGAAGCGCATCCCAGACACCCCTGAAGTCTGGAATCAATGATTCAATGGTTACCCCTGCAATCGTTTCTCTTATTACTTTGTGACACTCAGCAAATATCGGGGCTCCGCCATCTTTTCGTTCATCTCTGTTGACGGATGTCAGGACAACATGTTTTAATTTCATTTTATTGGCTGCATCCGCAACTCTGCGCGGTTCATCCCAATCCAGCCCCTGAACTGGCCGGCCGGTTTTGATTGCACAAAATGCACACGATCGTGTACAAACATCTCCCAGAATCATAAATGTAGCCGTACCGGCACCCCAACACTCGCCCATGTTCGGACATCGCGCCTCAGAACAGACCGTATTCAGGTTGTTCTTGCGGATTGTTTCAGAAACTTCCTTAAATTTTTGGCCTGAGGGCAATTTTACTCTTAACCAATCAGGCCTTCTTTCAGAAGGAGAGTTATTTTCTAATACATTTAGTTCCTTAATCATAGTATCTCTATTAGTCCAAAAAGCGTTATCATGGACGCGTTAAAGTACGAAATATTCTACACAGGTTCAGCATGGTGCACACCCTTTTTACAGGATTTGCTGTTGCATGAAGGAGTCTTTGGCATTTATAAAATCTGGTGTAGAGAAAAACCGTATCATAATAGTTCCTTATCCCATTTTGGGTGTTTATTCTTCCTCTGTATGTCAACATCAAAAACATCTGAAAACTTGTTCAGCAATATATTCTTTACCTTATCCGGGTCTATTTTTTCACCTATAATTTTTTCCAGACTGGTAACATTTTTACCCTCAATTCCACATGGGATGATGTGGTCGAAATAGGAAAGATCTGTATTGACATTAAGAGCAAAGCCATGCATCGTAACCCATCGTGAGCACCTCAAGCCCATTGCACATATTTTCTCATCCTTTACCCAAACACCTGTTAATCCTTTAATTCTCGTCCCGTATATATCAAATTCTGAACATGTCTGGATAATGACCTCTTCCAGATAACGCAGATAACGGTGGATGTCTGTGAAGTACTCTTCAAGATCGATGATAGGGTATCCTACGATCTGACCGGGTCCATGGTAGGTAATATCTCCGCCTCTGTCTGTTTCAACATATTCTGCCTCAATAAGTGAGAGTTCGCTGATATTCTTTAACATATTGGATTTGTCGCCGCTTTTACCAATGGTATAAACATGAGGATGTTCAGTTAAATAGAATTGATCGTTGATATACTCATCCTCAGAGATTTTTTTATCGGCAAATCTCTTTTGATCGACCAGTATCCTTTGCGTTTCTTTTTGTAACTCCCAGGCTTTGGAGTACGGCATTCTGCCCAAGTCGTACAATTCTACTATTCTTTTCATACAAACAAGATAATGAAATTGAGAACTAGATACTTTCGGGCATCAATTATTCAAATCTGGCTGAATTTCTTTTAACCGGCTGCCTCAATTCAAAGAACACCTATAAAAATGAAAAGTGAGCTCATTCCTAAGCCCACTTTTCGTGTCCTGTCTTCTTCAACTACTAAACGTTCTTTTAATGGTTGAATTAGGTTCTGATTGTAAAAATAACCGGTAAATTAAACTGAACCCGTACCGGCCGGCCGCGCTGCATTCCCGGAGTAAATTTTGCCTTTTTAATAACACGGATGGCTTCTTCATCACACCCGCCACCGATGCCACGCATCACCCTGGGATTTTCAACTTCACCTCTTTCATTAACAACAAACTGTACATAAACCCGGCCTTGAATATTTGCACGAAGTGCTTTATCGGGATATTTGACCTCTTTTTGCAGAGTTTCCAAGCCTCCGATCAACTCCGGCATCTGCTCTACAATAACATAGAAATCATCCTCCGGCTCATCATCTTTCTGCTCTGCCGGCGGGGGTGGAGGGGGTAAATCAAGCATCGCACCAAAATCCAGTTCAGCATCAATATTGATATCAATATCCTCAATAATTTCACTGTTTGGCACGGCTACAGGAACCGGCGGCCTGGGTGGAGCCGGCACTTTCTCTTCTTGTTTCGTTTGAACAATTTCTTCCATCTCAACCACTTCCTGTTCCGATACATATATGATTTCTGACTCAGCAGGTGCCAATTCTATCTTAACAAGTGCTGTCAGGATCAGTAATGCCAGAATCAGGCCTGTTTCCCATAAAATGGTATAGTAGTTGCGAAGATTTGCTTCGGGCTTTCTCTTAATATTTGGGTTTGGCTTCAGTCTTTTGTTTTCCATGACCGTTCACCTCTTTGTTGTTAAATTAGGACATTTATTAATTTTGGACACTCTTGTCTATAATTAAATGTAGAAAATAATTGTGTATTTTCCGTGTATTTTTAGAGAAAAAGATAATTTTATCTTCTTTATGGAAGCGCTTCCTGAAAAAATGCCGTTTACTCCTTTAAAATGAAGAAAAAGACATGAAAAAAATTTGCTTCAATCCTTAAATATTGAAGAAATATTCCTGAATTCCTCCATTTGAGTGATGAATGATAGATTCACCTCCAGAAATAAAAAAAGCAACCACCATAGCTGATGATTGCTTTTTTATAATTTACTGGCTGTTTGCCGGTATAAATGCGGTGCCTATTTCTTGGGTTTTGATCCAAGATGTACACCCTCACCATACGCCTCAGCTGCAGCTTCCATCACCGCCTCACTCATGGTCGGATGAGGATGAACAGCACTGATTATTTCATGCCCTGTGGTCTCCAGCTCTCTGGCAACAACAGCTTCTGCGATCAATTCCGTTACATGCGAACCGATCATATGACAACCGAGCCATTCCCCATATTTTGCATCAAATATTACCTTTACAAATCCTTCTTCATGACCTAAACCGGCAGCTTTACCACTGGCTGAAAATGGAAATTTACCTACTTTGATCTCAAACCCTTCCTCTTTGGCTTGTGCTTCAGTGAATCCAACAGATGCAATCTGAGGTTCACAATAGGTACATCCGGGAATATTTTTATAATTGACCGGACTCGGTGACTCACCGGCAAGCTGCTCTGCCAACACCACTGCCTCATGAGATGCTTTATGTGCAAGCCATGGAGCCCCGATCACATCACCAATCGCATAAATACCATCAGCAGATGTTTTATATGTGGATTTATCGACTTTAATTGCTCCTTTTTCGACCTCTACACCTGCCTTATCAAGGCCAATGTTTTCTACGTTACCGGTCACCCCAACAGCAGAAAGAACAACATCAGCTTCTACTTCCTCAGTGCCTTTTTCGGTCTTAATCGTAACTTTAACTCCTTTTCCTTTCTTCTCTACTTTCTCAACAGAACTGCCGGTAAGGATATTCATACCTTTTTTCTTATAGATCTTCCCTAACTCCTTGCCGATATCTTCATCTTCAACAGGAACCAATGTTTTTTGAAGCTCAACCAATGTCACCTCAGTTCCGATCGAATTGTAGAAATAAGCGAACTCAACTCCGATTGCGCCGGCACCAATAATTACCATCTTCTTTGGTTGAGTTTCTAACTGCATGGCTTTTTCCGAATCGATGATCATCTTCCCATCAATTTTCAGATTTGGAAGTTCTCGCGGCCGCGCACCGGTCGCTATAATAAAATGTTTCGCTTTTACACTCTCTACTTCTTTCCCTTTTTCATCCTGTACAGAAAGTTCTTTACTGCTTTTGAATACTCCCGCTCCATTCAGCACTTCAATTTTGTTTGCTTTCATCAAAAATTGAACACCTTTACTCATTTTGTCTGCCACTTTGCGACTTCTCTTAATCATCGTATCAAAGTTTGCAGAAAACTCTTTCACATCTACACCATAATCAGCAGCATGGGAAATCGATTCAAATACTTCTGCCGATCTGAGTAATGCTTTTGTAGGGATACATCCAATATTGAGGCAAACACCTCCCAAAAATCGTTTTTCAACTACGGCTGTTTTAAACCCAAGCTGAGACGCTCTAATCGCCGCAACATATCCGCCCGGTCCGGTTCCAATTACACAAACATCAAATTCTTTTGCCATGATGAGTCAGTTACTTTTTATTCGTTTTAATTAATACTCTTCAAAATTTTCTAATCTTACACTCTTACTTTATAGAAGCATAGAAAGGTAAGGAATCTATGGAAGATTTATAAACTGAGAGTGTGTAAATCAGATGAAATGAAAAGAATTTCGTTTTCCGAACCTAAATCTTTTCTCACTTTTCTTATAGATTTTTGAAATCTCCCCTGTCTTTTCTGATGAAATAGTCTTTACTGGCTTCTATGACCTTGGGAGCTAAAAGAATGGTGCCCAGCATGGTCGGAATGGCCATCATTGCGAACATCCCATCGATTAAATTCACAACCATATCGATCGTTGTGATGGATCCGATAAAAATCGTGCAGATATAAAAGTAGTTGTAATAGTGCTTTCGATGTGCGCCGCCTAAAAAATTAAGGCATTTTGTGCCGTAGTAGGAATATGTAAACATCGTGGTAATACTAAAAATAAACACACAAATAAGCAGTAAATAGGGCCCCACTACAGGTATTCCCTGTTCAAATGCTAAAGCTGTCATGGTAACTCCGTCAACTGCTGTATTGGTCCATACACCGGTCATTAAAAGGGCCATGGCTGTCATAGAACAGATAAGCAGCGTATCGATTGCAGGTTCAAGCATGCCTACAAGACCTTCCCGAACCGGCTCCCTGGTTTTTGCGGCCCCATGCGCCATCGCTTCAGTCCCAATTCCGGCTTCATTGGAGAAAGCTCCTCTGCGAATTCCATTCGATATGACAACCCCTAAAGCGCCCCCTGCAGCGGCCTGACCGGTAAACGCATCCGTAACGATAAGCCAGAAATAGTACGGCACATCTACGATGTTGTTAATAATGATATAGACGACAGTGAATACATAGATTAATACCATCAGCGGAACAAGGCGTGAGGCAACATGGCCAATACGTTTGATGCCACCAAAAATTACAGTGGAAACTAGCGCGACCAGCAGCAGCCCCATAATGATATCAGAAAGCCTGAACCCGGTTTCTGTGATCCAGGAATCAGCTAATATCATTGTATTATACCCTAAAAGTCCCCTCTCTGCCAATATGGTATCCCGAACGATTTGAGTAAGCTGGTTCGCCTGAAACATTGGAGTACAACCAATTAATCCGGCAACACTGAAAAAGGCGGCCAGTGGTTTCCATTTTTGCCCCAAACCCTCTGTAATATAATACATCGGCCCACCCTGAATATCCCCATTGGTATCCGTCCCCCTATACATTATCGAAAGGGTACAGGTAAAAAACTTGGTAGCCATCCCCACAATAGCTGTAATCCACATCCAAAAGATGGCGCCGGGACCGCCCACTCCAAGTGCAATAGCCACACCACTGATATTTCCCATTCCAACAGTTGCGGCCAGGGTACTGGAGAGAGCCTGAAAATGATTGATATCCCCCGGCGCAGTCGGATCTTCATACTTCCCTGAAAGCACCTGAATGCCATGCTTAAAATTGCGATAGGGCATGAACCGGCTATAGAATAGAAAAAAGATACCGCCACCAACCAAAAGCACCAGAAGAGGGGTTCCCCAGGCGTAGTTTGCAAATGTTACAATGATCTGTTCTAACGTTTCCAGAGCTTAGTCCTCGTTATTGTTGATTGATATTAGTGACTTTTACAAGCCGGGATCATGCAGGCATCAATGGATTTCCTTTTTTGTAACTTCATCCATTCTTGCATAACTGATATAATCCGTATTTGGTGGCTTAATATCAGAATTTCTAAGCAAAAGTGAAATTTGTGCTCTGTGATATTGTCCATGAATTATCAAATGCTGGCAAATTTCCTGTTGCACCAAAGATCAAACAAAAAAAGTTGTTGCAGTCTCTGTCTATCGTCCATTTTTTAAATATTTATCCTAATATGACAATTCCGAAGTATCTGGAGATTCCACTCAGAATAAATTGAACACTGATCGCAAGAGCAATGAACCCCATCAGTCGTGTCATGACATTCAATCCGGTTGGACCGATATATTTTGCCGATATCGGAGCAAGCCTCAAGATGATATAGGTTAGCAATACAACGATGACCACTGAAATACTGTTGACCAGATAATCTTCAAACCCTTCTGCCTGTGTAGCAAAACCGATTACAACGGCAATACTTCCGGGTCCGGACAAAAGTGGTAACGCCAATGGACTAAAAGAAATGTCTTCTTTCTCCAAAGCCGCAGCTTCATCTTCGTCTGTCAGTTTTCTGCCGCCTTTTTCCGGATTTAACATCGAATAAGCAGCCCGCATAATAATTAACCCCCCCGCAATTCGAATTCCTGCCAGAGAAATACCAAAAAAGCTCAATATATAGGTCCCAACCAATAAAAACGTAATCAGGATCCCAAACATGTAGAAACTCGCTTTTTTGGCAACCAGAATTCTCTCTTTTTCTGTATTCCTATCGGTTAATGAGAGAAACAGAGGCATTGCAGCCAATGGATTAACTACAGAAAAAAGGGATGTAAAGCTTGCAAATAAGAGTCCGGCAAAACCGATGATGGTAATCGTTTGTTCCGGAAAAGATTCAGTTATCAATTCAATCATGACTCAAAGATAGAGATGATTTCAGCAAATCTGAATCGCCATTTATTGTTTCTTGATTTTTTTTATAAAATTCAAGGATCTGCGATTCCATTCAATTAAAAAAGGGGATCATCAAAAATTACCCTTCAGATGAATAGAAGAATATCATTATCTTAAACTTCTCGATTCAATGTTCATTCATCCCAAAATTTTCATGGATACTATTTTAGAAAAAGTCGATTCAATTATTGCAAATAACAGTACCAGAGACCAAAAATTAAAGGATATCTGCATATTGTTGGATCGTGAAATTGAATCATTCAACTGGACCGGTTTCTATCTTGCTGATCCGGACGAAGATCGAATGCTCATACTCGGCCCCTATGTCGGGGAAGAAACAGATCATACCAGAATCCCTTACGGTACGGGAATTTGTGGCCAGGCAGCAGAGACACTGGAAACATTTGTAGTTCAGGATGTGAGTAAAGCCGGTAATTATTTAGCATGCAGCCTGGATGTAAAATCAGAAATTGTTGTCCCCATCATGAAAGGAGATCAATTTGTAGGTGAACTGGACATTGATTCGCACACACTGAATGCCATTACTCCGGAACTCAGGGAGCTTTGTGAGAAAATCTGTTTAAAATTATCTGTCCTCTTCTAATTCCCTGTCCTTTACCGGACTTATTTTCACATCCAAACGAAGTGGTCATCCGGTTATTACGCCTCCGCCTTCTCCTTGATGATCAAGAAGATGCAACGTTTAATAAGTTTTTACAGTTATACTATCAAACTTTAATAAAAAATACTCGTCAAAGGAGCCGGTAAACAGACGGACGTTTGTAATATTATTTAAAAACCGGGTTTAAAACTTTAAATATTGTTTTACCCCTATGCTGCTGGAATTTATCTGATTAACTTTGTCAGTTATATAAATCTGTTGAATTAAAAAATGAATAATCAATTGAAAACAACAACTTTAAGTGCACTATTACTCTCATTAATACTCATTCTATCTTCTTGCGGGGGTGAGGAAACCAATCAACAGGGCGGGCCCGGCTTTGGGGGATTTGGTGGATTTGGCCAGGCAACCAGTGTTGAGATAACACCGGTTCAAACCGGAACCATATCTGATCAGATTCGCTCGTTCGGTACAATCCGGGCACAGGATGTGGTTCAGATTACCCCACAGGTATCGAACCGTGTCACCCGTATTTTGGTGGATTTGGGTGATGAAGTGACCCGGGGACAGGTGATGGCAGAAATTTATGACGTTCCCTTCAGGGATGCAGTAGAGCAAGCCGAAGCTCAAATCAGGCAAGCAAGAGCAGCGTTCGAAAGAGATAGCACCCAGTTGGAACGTCAACGGGTATTGTTTGAACGTGAGTTAATCAGTCAATCAGAATTTGATGAATTCAGAACAACCTATCTGAACAGTCTTGCTCAGCTTGAATCTGCAAATGCATCCTTAACACAAAGCCGTGAAAATTTAGAAAATACCCGTATTAAATCACCGGTAAACGGGGTTGTATTAAACAGAATGATCGCACAAGGTGACGTGGCCTCTACCGGGCAAGCCATTTTTGAAGTGGCTAACTTGATCGGTTTTGAAACCCGGGTATTTCTGCCGGTTCAAGATTGGGCACTTGTTCAGATTGGACAATCCGTCACAATGAGTTTATCCAGCAGAGGAAATGATATTGCAGAAGGTATTGTCTCCAGAAAAAGTCCGCAATTAGATCCAACCACCGGGCTGGGTGAGGTCGTAATCACTCTTACAGATGCCTCCTCCTCGGTATATCAAGGTGCGCTTGTTCAGGCAAATATCAACCTCCAGACGAAAGAGAATGTTGTTGTAATACCGCGATCCGCAATGGTTGAAAAAGTAGATACATATATCGAACCGGAAACCGGAACCATTGAATTGGACAGAAGTTTCTCTGCATTTATTAATCAAGGCGACTCCATAGCCGTGCGCAGAGAGTTGGTATTGGGAATTGAACAGGGAGACCGAATTGAAGTGTTGCAAGGGCTGAATCCGGGAGATGGATTGATTATTACCGGGCAACGAAGTCTTGAAGACAGATCCAGAATTCGGGTATCTGCCGGAGACCTAAGTCAGCGTTCACAATCAAATACAGAAAACGGTCAAACCCCCGATTTTCAAAATATGACTCCGGAACAGCGAGAAGCAATGCAAGAGCGTCTGCAGAATATGACCCCGGATGAACGCCGGGAATTTAGACAAAGAACCAGGCTGGGTGGCGGCCAGGGCGAAGCCGTGCAGCCTCAGGATAGCACTAATAACAGCAGCAATTAATAGGTCATTCAACCATGAAAAATCTACCTAAACTGGCTGTTAATCGCCCCATTACCTTTATTATGATCAGTATCATTCTGATCGGTTTTGGATTGTATGGATTAAATAATCTGAGATTAAATCTCTATCCGGATGTATCATTTCCAACGATCACCGTTTACAGTACATACGAAGGTGTTGCTCCTGAAGATATTGAGACACTGATTACCCGGCAAATTGAAGAACAAGTTGGAAGTATTTCAGGAGTTCGAAGAGTGCGGTCACTATCCAGTCAGGGTGCATCGGTCGTAAAACTTAATTTTAATTGGGGAACAGATCTTTTTATCGCTGAAACAGAGGTTCGTAAACGCCTGGACATGATCCGGCGAGGCTTGCCCGATGATGTAGATCAACCGATTGTTTTCTCGTACGATCCAAATGATGAACCCGTATTGGTTTTGGCACTTACTTCCAGCACAAGAAGTCCGCGTGAACTCAGAACACTGGCCACACGCCAAATTGAACAGCGTATTGAGAGAATAGAAGGAATTGCATCTGCAGAAACCGCCGGTGGTTTTGACCGGCAAATTAATGTCCGCTTAAGCAATGCACAGATGCGGACGTACAATCTCGATATTGCAGCCATATCAAATCGGCTGTCACAGGAAAATGTTCAGGTTCCGGCCGGTGAACTTACGGAAGGTGAGACGGTATTTTCACTACGTACGATCGGTGATTTTCGAAATATTGAACAGATTCAAAACAGTATCGTCTCCGTTACAGAAGCCGGAAACCCGGTCTATCTCAAAGATGTAGCATTGGTTGAAGACGGTATTGCTCAACCCATCGGAAATGTGCGTGTCCAGGGAAATGATGGGGTGATCATGAACATCTACAAAACCAGTGACAGTAATATTGTGAGTGCGGCCGGTGGAGTTGTATCCGCCCTGGATGAAATACGAACCGTTCTCCCATCCGATGTAAGCCTCGATATCCTGACCAACCGTGCCGATTTTATCAGTCTTTCTATCAATAATTTAGTCATGACCGGTTTTCAGGCCATTATATTGGTCATCATCATGTTGTTGCTTTTTCTTCGCAGTGTTCGCTCTGCGTTAATTGTAGCCATCACAATTCCTATATCCATCATAGCTACTTTCAGTATTATGGATTTTACAGATGTGAGCTTAAATATAATCTCACTGTCCGGACTAACACTGGCAGTTGGACTGGTTGTTGACAATGCGGTTGTAGTCCTGGAAAATATTTTCCGCTTTAAAGAGGATGGCAAAAATGGAAAAGAATCCTCCATGCTGGGCGCGCAAGAGGTTGCCGCACCGGTCGTTGTATCTACATTAACCACTCTGGTTGTATTTCTGCCCATCCTTTTTGTGCCCGGAATTGCCGGACTGTTATTTAGGGATATGGCACTTACCATCTCCTTTGCATTGATTGTTTCAGTACTGGTGGCCATCACGTTAATCCCGGTACTCAGTTCAAGCCTATTCGAATCTGAATTGATTACAACCGATAAAAAAGATCCCGCTAAAAGACTGATGAACAAATTACTGGTCTGGAGAAGACAGAATCTGGTTACACGGATTTTATCACTACCCCTTTTTCTTCTCTATTTTTTGATCTGGCCTTTCTTAAAAGTCTGGACATTTTTAATGACTCAGCTGAAACATATCTTTGCCGATTCATTTTCTCCCTGGTTAGGCAGGCAGCTTGATCGATTGGAAAATTCCTACAAGAATTCTTTGGATCGTGCACTTAAAAGCAGCAAATGGGTGATTCTGGGATCATTCGGATTATTATTCGCTTCTCTGCCAATATTTTACCTTTTGGGTGGCGAATTTTTCCCTCAGGTTGATGAAAACTTCATCATTTTGGATGTTCAGAGGGAACCCGGAGTGAGCCTGATCGAATTGGAGCGTACCATCATTCAGGTAGAAAATATTGTCCGGGAATCTGTCCCCGAAGTTCGGCTGATTGTATCCGATTATGGAGATAAAATAGGTATTGAAGGAGCCGATAATCCGGGAGGCAACCAGGGAAGGGTCAGAGTCGAACTGGTTCCAATTTCCGAAAGGTCCCGAAGCCAGCTGGCCATTACCAATGCACTCTTAAGCGATCTTCAGGCTGTACCGGGTGCAAATATAAAAGAAGTCCAGGAAGATCCGCTGAGCCCGGATGGCGAGACCGGTTTGATCGTTCAGATTTACGGTTTTGATCAGGAAATAAAGCGCTCACTGGCACAAACCGCAATGCAAAATATTCAGGGGATAGACGGTATCGTAAGTGTATTCAGTTCGGCAGATCAGGGAAGGCCTGAACTGCGGGTAGAAATGGATAGAGAGCGTATTGCAAGAGTCGGATTATCAACCTCACAAGTAGCAAACGCATTAAGTAATTCTGTTCAAGGATCCATTGCAACAACCTTTGTAGATCAGGGTATTGAGTTTGAAGTACTCGTTGAAGTAGATCCGATCGACAGAACACAATCTACTTCACTGCAAGATTTACAAATCCAAACTCCATCCGGCGAATGGATGCCATTAAAAAATCTGGCAACCATTGAAAGATATTTAGGCCCCTCAAATATTTTACGGGTCAATCAGGAAAGAATGGTAGAAGTGGAAGCCGACCTTGGTGATCTGGATTTGAAAAGTGCCACAGATCTTGTGAATCAATCTTTGTCAGGAATGGAATGGCCGGAGGGTTATCGGTATGAATTAGGGGGTTCGGCAGAAGAACAGCAAGAGTCATTCCAATTTTTAATTATTGCATTCATGATTGCCGGAATCCTTACCTATATGGTAATGGCCTCTCAATTTGAGAGCCTCGTGGAGCCGTTAATCATTATTGTAACGATCCCATTAGCTTTAACGGGTGTATTATTGATGTTATGGATTACTTCCACAGCGGTAAGTGTTACAGCCATGGTTGGGTTGGTTCTTTTAACCGGTATTGTGGTTAATAATGGGATTGTCATGATCGATTACATTAAGATCCTGCAATCACGGGGAGAAGAGCGCCATTCAGCCATCGTCAATGGTGCCGGACGAAGATTGCGTCCGATACTCATGACCGCCTTAACAACGATTCTTGCCATGGTACCTCTTGCTCTTCAAATTGGAGCAGGGGCAGAAACATGGAGCCCAATGGCACGTGCCGTTATCGGCGGACTCTTTATGTCGACACTGCTGATGCTTTTTGCAGTCCCGTGCATGTATTATGTCATTAACGCTTTTGTAGAAAAAATCGGATTTGATTCTGTGCATAAAGAAGATCCTTTAGGCGAATAGAGGGCTTTACCGCACAGGATTCGGAATACAATTTTTAACAATGATTTTTACAAAATCACAATATTAGATATTCAAAATAACTGTTTATTAAATATGCAGGTACACTTTACAAGTGAATTAAGTAGTGAACCATCTGCTGCTTAACTGGTATAAAACCACGGAACCATTATGAAAAAGATTACCATCACAGAAAAAATATTAAAAAGACCGGTTACAGCGATTATGATGTCGCTCCTCGTGATCGGCTTTGGAATATTTTCTCTTACCAATTTAAAGGTGACTCTCTATCCCTCTTTTGACGTGCCGGTGATGGGGATATCTGTTAACTACTCAAATGTTTCTCCGGATGATATGCTTCGATTGGTTGTAGAGCCTATTGAAGGGGCTGTGATGGGAGTAGAAGGGGTGGAGACCCTGGACTCCAATGTCCGGCAGGGAGGTGCTTTTTTGATTCTGAGGCTGAAACCGGGTACCAGTATCATGGTTACAGAGCAAAAAGTAAGAGAATCGGTTGAAAGAATTCGTGCGCAACTTCCCGCTGAAGCAAATGAACCTGTTATTTTTCAATTTGATCCGGACAGAGCACCGGTGATGAGGGTAAGTGTGGAGTCTGATGTAATGGGGCTGGACGAACTTCGGACACTCTCCACTGAGTTTATTGAACCCCGGTTTGAAAGAATACCGGGAGTGGCATCAGCAGAAACCCGGGGGGGCCTCACTCGTAATATCTACGTCGATCTGCTTCCGGCAGCGTTGGCGCGACATAATATCATGCCGAATCAGGTCGTCAATAGCATTCGCTCGAACAATATTCAGCAACCGATCGGTAATTTGGTGGCTGATAGAATCAGCTACAGTGTCAGAGCTCAATCGATGTACAACAATATTGAGCAAATTTCCCAAACAGTAATCACAATGGTTGATGATACCCCCATTCGGGTAAGAGATGTCGCTGTTGTTCGCGACGATTATGAGGATATCAGAAATATCGTTGAGATCAATGGCCGCAACAGTGTAACCGTTGACATACAAAAACAGTCGGATGCCAACACGTTGGATGTGACCCATCAGGTGATTGCAACGATGGAGGAATTCAGCCCCAATCTGCCATCCAGTATTACAATGCAGGTACTTAGTAATGAAGGCCAGTTTATTGAAGACTCCATCTCAAACCTGGCTCAATCTGCACTGATCGCGCTGGTTGTTGTGGTTATTATTCTATTGCTTTTTATGGGTGGCTGGAGAATTGCTTTTGTGGTTGCCATGAGTATACCGGTTTCTCTTACAGCTACCTTTGCTGCCATGTATGCCCTCGACATCACATTGAATATTATCTCTATAACCGGACTGGCACTTGCGATCGGCCTGTTGGTCGATAACTCGATTGTTGTGTCAGAGAGTATCGCCTATCAGCTGGAAAAGGGGAAGAATCGATTCGAAGCAGCTCTCGCCGGAACCAATGAAGTGGGTGGGGCTCTTTTAGGATCAACATTAACCACCATTGCAGTTTTTATACCCATCTTAACACTCTCCGGGTTTGCAGGAACCGTTGCCAAAGATCTGGCATTAACCATTTCCATTGCAATTGCATTCTCTTTTTTAGCCTCAATAATACTTATACCGGTATTGGCCTCGATGTTACTCAGAAGAGATGAGTTTCTGAAGAGAAATTATACCATGGGTTTTATTAAATCCCTTGAAACCAATTATATCTCATCACTGGAGTGGATTTTAGCAAGAAAATATGTGGTAGTGATTGCAGTATTGGGAATCATATTCGGAGCAAACTACATTTTTGGAAATATTGAAAAAGAGTTTTTCCCGGAGACGGACGAAGGGCAGTTTGATCTGCGCGTTGAACTGCCGGCAGGAAATAAATTGTCTACGACTGCCACGCTGCTTAGGGAGTATACTGACAGGCTCCTCCTCGAACCTGAAGTTGAAACAGTAATTACAAGTATTGGGCAGAGAGGCCGCAGCACACTTAGCAATGCCGGAACGTTAAGTATCACCCTCGTCAAAGAAAATGAACGGGATGAAATTACATCAGAAGTAGCATCCAGACTTCAGGAACTGCTTCGTGAACCGGACGTAACGATTGATATTGCCAATCTGGGTGGAAGTGGAGGCATTCCAATGGGAAGAGGATTTGGGGGCCGCGGTATTCGGGTGAGTTTAATCGGGCCCGATATTGAAGTGCTGCAGAAACTCACCCTTGAAATGGAAGAGGCACTGATTGATGATCCTCAAGTGATCTCAGTGACTAATCCCAGATCCAGTCCGGCACCGGAACTTGTCTATGAACTCGACAGAATTAGAATCAGCCGAACCGGTATTTCATCAACTAATATTGCATCTGAGTTAGGTACCCAAACCCGTGGATCGCGAGCCAGTTTCTACAGGGAAGATGGGCGTGAAATTCCGATTCAGGTTCGAAATGCACGGAATCAGTATCAAAACAGGGAAGATCTGTTTGCGATGGAGCTGGCTCAGTATGAGGATCAGCGAATCCCCGTGTTTGGGCTGGGTGAATTCCGGACCGAAGAAGGACTCAATACCATAACCCGGCGCGATCGAGAAACACTGCTGGATGTGAGTGTCATCGTTAGAGGTGATATGGAGGAATATCAACAACGAATCGTTGATCTGCTTGAGAATGAAATGATTCTTCCGGACGGTTACCGTTATGAGTTTGCAGGATCTGTATTTGCCCAGCAAGAGAGCGGCAGTGAAATCCTTATCGCCGTCCTGCTCGCTCTGATCCTTACTTATATGGTGATGGCATCTCTGTTTGAAAATCTTCGAGATCCATTTATTGTGATGTTTTCCGTCCCTCTTGCCTTTTTTGGGTCGCTCGTATTTTTACAAATCACCGGAACCACACTGAGCGTACCGGCTTATATCGGAATTGTCATTTTGATTGGGATTGTGGTCAATAATGGGATTGTACTATTGGATTTCATTCATCTAAATACAAAAGGCCGTGAAAAAGAGACCGAATACCTGCCGCTTTTCCTCGAAGCTTGTCAACGCAGAATGAGGCCTATTTTATTGACTGCATTAACAACGATCTGCTCTATGATTCCATTGGCTTTAGCATTTGGCGCCGGATCAGAAACCTGGAGCCCTCTCGCCAGATCTGTTATTGGTGGGCTCGCCTTTGCTACGATCATGACGCTTTATGTGGTTCCGGCCGTAGTCATTGGTATTTCGAAAAAAAGAAGAAAAAGTGTGAAAGAAGCCTTTTCAAAATAACAACTCTTTTTTAATCAATTGTACAGAATCCGTTCAAAAAATCTTTATCTGAACGGATTCTGTACGATTTCTTCATCCCTCACTCCTTCAACCCTCATC
>TARA_R100001143_G_scaffold300_10_pt1 | contig 20550 bp, 21 predicted proteins | sample TARA_R100001143 | Tara Oceans TARA_R100001143 (sample SAMEA2621300) | marine metagenome | biome: marine biome (ENVO:00000447); feature: mesopelagic zone (ENVO:00000213); material: "saline water (ENVO:00002010), including plankton (ENVO:xxxxxxxx)" | depth 800 m | reverse complement strand
GGGCGTGTCGCAAACATCCTCTGGTGACGATCTTGAACGCGCCCGTGACGCCCTGCAAGGCGCTATGGGCGAGGCCTTGCTTGACTGGGTGATCAACCTCCCAACCTCGTGGGTGTCGGGCAATGTCGCCTTTGTCCACGCCGCTGCTAACCCATTGATCCCTATCAAGGATCAGGAAAGCCGCACGTTGCTTTGGGGGCATGAGGATTTCGGGCGCAAACGCCGCCGTGACGGCATCTGGGTCGTACACGGGCACACAATCGTCGACACGCCAATGATCAAGGGCGGCGTGGTGTCGATCGACACCGGTGCCTACGCGACGGACAAGCTCACTGCCGCGACGATCAACAATGGCGAGGTCGAGTTTAACTACCTCTGATCTGACGGCATCCCGATTTTAACCACACCTTAGGATACCTCTGCTTTAGCTGACACATCGGCACATGCGCCGGTGTTTGGTTGCTATGGGTAAGAGGTGACGATGGCGTTTATCGATATCGGGATACGGCAGGGCAGTGATGTCCATGCACGTCGGGCGCCGCTATACGAAGGCGGCGGGAAACGGGTGTTCGACCTTGCCGTCAGCCTCGCGTTGCTGCCGCTGATCCTGCCCGTGATTATCGTTCTATACTGTCTGGTGGCATCCACGGGTCAGGGCGGTCTTTATGCCCACCCGAGGGTTGGGCGTGCCGGCAAGGTTTTCCGCTGTTGGAAAATCAGAACGATGGTCCCTGATGCACAGGCCGCGCTGCCGGCGATTCTATTGGCGCGACCTGATCGCGCGCTGGAATGGGCGTTGTACCAAAAGCTGACCAAAGATCCGCGCGTGATCCCCGGCGGCCACTTCCTGCGCCGCACCGGTCTGGATGAACTGCCCCAGATCTGGAACGTACTGCGCGGCGATATGTCTTTGGTCGGGCCGCGCCCCGTCACCCGGGCGGAGCTGCACAGCTACGGTGATGCCCGCCACGCTTACCAACGGGTGCGCCCGGGGGTCACAGGGCTTTGGCAGGTGTCGGGGCGCGGCATCCTGCTGTTTGCCGAACGCGCTTCGCTTGATGAACGCTATGCCCGCCAGCCAAGCTTTATGGGCGATCTCAAGATCATCGCGCGCACTCTGCCCGTCCTGCTGCGCCCCACCGGATACTGACAGGGCGCAACAACAGTTAACGCGGTGACAGGCGCTAGACTAGGCCTTTGATCCCCGTTGCAGTGGTGCCGCTGTCGCGCACTTTTGAGATGCGAAACGGATAGACGACCCCCGCCATCAAACCAGGCAGAGTGACTGCATCCCCGCTTTTCAGCGTCACCGCGACATCACCGGCCCCACCGACCATAAAGCCACGGGTGATCTGCGGCAGGTCGGCGGTATCGTCGGGCACAATATCAAAGGCCCCGCAAATAGGGCCGGTCAATCCTGCGGTATAGTCATTGAAATTGTCGGTAATTGGCATGTCGCTCTCCGTTTGCTGAAGAGCGCAGCTTGGTCTACCGATCCTACCTAAATCTTACCCCACCGTGCGGAGCACCCCCAAGGCCGGCAACCAGCCTTGGGGAAGATCATTCACGCAAGCTTGCCGTGGCAATGCTTGAACTTTTTGCCCGACCCGCAGGGGCATTCATCATTGCGCGCAGGGGTGCCCCACGTGCTTGGATCATTCTCGTCGAACCCCGCCACAGCGGTAGAACCGGACGCGGCTGCGGCGGTCGAAGCCGGCGCTTCGCTGTTCTCTTCCGCCGCCTGCGCTGCGTTGACCTGCGCCGCGGCCTGACGTTCCTGCATTTGCGACAGGATTTGCTGCTGCTCTTCCTCTGTCATCGGACGGATCTGACCCAGCTTCTGGGTCACTTCGGTCCGCAGGCTGTCCAGCATGCTTTCAAACAACTGGAAGGATTCGTTCTTGTATTCGTTCAACGGATCACGCTGCGCATAGCCGCGGAAACCGACGACCGACCGCAGATGTTCCAGCGTCAGAAGGTGGTCACGCCACTTGCCGTCAATCGCCTGCAACAACACCTGCTTTTCGATGTTGCGCATGTTCTCGGGGCCGAACTGTTCAGCCTTCTCGGCCATCATATTTTCGCTGGCTTCGACAAGACGTTCGCGGATGACCTCATCGTCGACGCCCTCTTCCTCACACCATGCTGCAACGGGCACATCCAGGTTCAGCTGATCCGCAACCGCGGCTTGGAAACCTTGAGTATCCCACTGATCTGCATAGGTTTTTGGCGGCATGAACTGGTCGATCAGATCGTCGATCACCTGCTCGCGCATGTCGGCGGTGATCTCTTGCAGGTCGGCAGCTTCCATGATGTCGCGGCGCTGGCCAAAGATGACCTTCCGCTGGTCGTTCATCACATCGTCGAACTTCAACAGCTGTTTACGAATGTCAAAGTTGCGCCCTTCGACCTTGGCCTGCGCGCGCTCCAACGACTTGTTGACCCAAGGGTGCACAATCGCTTCGCCCTCTTTCAGGCCAAGCGTCGTTAGCACTTTCTCAAGCCGTTCAGAGCCGAAAATACGCATCAGATCGTCTTCGAGAGACAGGTAGAAGGACGACCGGCCGGGGTCCCCCTGACGGCCCGAACGGCCGCGCAGCTGGTTATCGATCCGGCGGCTTTCGTGACGCTCGGACGCCAGAACATAAAGGCCCCCTGCGTCAAGCACCTTTTTCTTCTCGTCAGCGTGTTCCGCTTCGATCTTTTCACGGATCGCAACGGGATCGGCATCAGGGTCAGCGTCCAGCGCTTCAATCACCTTCAGCTCGACGTTGCCGCCCAGCTGAATGTCGGTGCCGCGACCGGCCATGTTTGTCGCGATGGTAACGGCACCGAACTTGCCCGCATCCGCCACGATCTGCGCTTCCTGCTCGTGCTGGCGCGCGTTCAGAACGTTATGCGTGATGCCCGCTTCGGTCAGCATCTGGCTCAGCATTTCGGATTTCTCGATAGAGGTGGTACCCACCAGAACCGGCTGGCCTATCGCATTGGCTTCTTTGACCTTTTCGATCATCGCCTGATATTTCTCCAGCGCCGAACGATAGACCTGATCGTCTTCGTCCACACGCGCAACCGGCACGTTGGTCGGGACTACGACAACACCCAGCCCGTAAATCTCGGCGAATTCTTCGGCTTCGGTTTCGGCAGTACCCGTCATGCCCGCCAGCTTGTCATAAAGGCGGAAGTAGTTCTGGAAGGTGACCGAGGCCAGCGTCACGTTCTCGGGCTGGATCTGGCAGCCTTCCTTCGCTTCGATCGCCTGATGCAACCCGTCGGACAGACGACGACCGGACATCATACGCCCGGTGAATTCGTCGATCAGCATCACCTCGCCGTCGCGCACAATGTAATCCTTGTCGCGCTGGAACAGCTTATGCGCCCGCAAACCTTGGTTCACATGGTGCACGATGGTGGTGCTTTCGGGGTCATACATCGTTAACCCTTCTTCCAGCAGGCCGCGGCTGTGCAGCTCTTGCTCGAGGAACTCGTTCCCTTCGTCGGTAAAGGTCACGTTACGGGTTTTCTCGTCCAGCTCGTAGTGGCTTTCCTGCAGCAGCGGGATCACATCGTCGACGATTTTATACATCTCGGAGCGGTCTTGCGACGGGCCAGAGATAATCAGCGGCGTCCGCGCCTCGTCGATCAGAATACTGTCGACTTCATCCACGATGGCAAAGTTGTGCTGTTTCTGGAAAATCTGGCTCAGCTCAGACTTCATGTTATCGCGCAGATAATCAAAGCCCAGCTCGTTGTTCGTGGCGTAGGTCACGTCGCAATCATAGGCGGCGCGTTTGTCTTCCTCGGTCATGCCGGACACCGCAGCGCCCGTGGTCAGCCCAAGCGAGGCAAAGACCTTCCCCATCCAGTCGGCGTCCCGTTTCACGAGGTATTCGTTCACCGTGACCACATGCACGCCCTTGCCGGTCAGCGCATTGAGGTAAGCGGCCAGCGTCGCGGTCAGGGTTTTACCCTCGCCGGTTTTCTGCTCGGATATGTTGCCCTGATGCAGGAAAATCGCCGACATCAACTGCGTGTCAAAGGCGCGCAGACCCAAGGTCCGGCGTGCGCCTTCGCGGCAGTTCGCAAAAGCTTCCGGCAGCAGATCATCAAGGCTTTCGCCGTCAATCGCCCGCTTGCGCAGCTCTTCCGTTTTTTGCTTCAGACCGTCGTCGGTCAAAGCCAAGAATTCTTCTTCCAGCGCGTTGATCTTTTCAACCAGCGGGCGGGTCGCCTTGATTTTACGGTCGTTTGGGGTCCCAAAGACTTTTTTGGCGAGTGTTCCGATGCCCAGCATGCAATCTCCTGCCGAAGTTATGTTCCAAGGCGTCCATCTGCTTGCCGAGCCGCCGGACAGCCCCTAGATACAAGACTGAACGTGCGCCAAGGCCGCGCCCATAGGGCGATGTAAGGGCCGCACTAAACCGTGTCAATGTAGCAGCCCCTTGTGGCTGCCAAACCAAGGACAGATACATGCAAAAACCTCTCACTTTTCTGGCACCATTCGTGGTGGCAGCTTCGCTCGCCCTGCCTGCTGTTGCGCAGGACGACACTGCCGAAAAAACGGATGCGCAGACAGACGTCACCGCTGAAACCGTGGTTGCCACGGTCAATGGCACCGACATCACGATTGGCAGCATGATCATTGCCCGTGCCACTCTGCCCGAACAATATCAACAGCTTCCCCCCGAAGTCCTGTTCAAGGGCATTCTGGATCAGCTTGTGCAGCAAACCGCCTTGTCGCAAGATTTTGACGGCGAAGTGCCGAAGCGGATCGAGATGGCGCTTGAAAACGAACGTCGCCAGCTGATCGCGGGCGAAGTGATCGAGAGAGCAATGGCCCAGGACGTCACCGAGGAAGAGCTGCAAGCCGCCTATGACGAAGCTTACGCCGATGCAGAACCGACCGAGGAATTCAGCGCGTCGCATATTCTGGTAGAAACAGAAGAAGAAGCCCAAGCCGTCAAGAAAGAGCTGGATGAAGGCGCGGATTTTGCCGAGCTGGCGAAAGAAAAGTCCACCGGTCCTTCCGGTCCTGCGGGCGGTACTTTGGGGTGGTTCGGCCCCGGCATGATGGTGCCCGCGTTTGAAACCGCCGTTGCCGCGCTTGAAGTCGGCACTGTGTCTGAACCCGTTGAAACCCAGTTCGGCTGGCACGTGATCAAACTGGACGACAAGCGCCAGAAAGAAGCGCCCAAGCTCGAAGACGTGAAGGACGAGCTGGAAACCCAAGTCCGTCAGGTCAAGGCACAGACCCTGATCGAAAAGACCACCGAAGCCGCAGATGTTGACCGCTCGGCGGCTGACACAATCGACCCTTCGGTTCTGACCAACCTCGGCCTGCTGGAGTAACAAATGGGCAAAATCACCGCTGTATCCCCGCTGGCACCCGATCACTTCCCTGATCTTCCTGTCATCGATGGTGTGCGTTTCGCCACCATCGCGGCGGGGGTACGGTATCAAGGCCGCACCGATGTGATGCTGGCCGAATTGGCGCCGGGCTCTACGGTGGCGGGGGCGTTTACACGCTCTGCCACCCGCGCCGCGCCGGTTCTGGATTGTCAGGCCAAGATCGGCGCGACATCAGACACCGGTGCCGCGATCCTGGTCAATTCGGGCAACGCCAATGCCTTCACCGGCAAGGGCGGCGTCACCGCGGTCGAAGCAATTACCGCTGCGGTTGCTGATGTCTGCAACATTCCCCAGTCGCGTGTTTTCACATCTTCAACAGGTGTGATTGGCGAACCGCTGCCCCACGACCGGATTACGGCTGTTCTGGCGGACCTTAAGGGCGCGTTGTCCGACAAGGGCATTTCCGATGCGGCCAAGGCGATCATGACCACGGACACCTTCCCCAAAGGGGCCCGTGCCGAGGTCGAGATTGACGGTAAAACAGTCTCTATCGCGGGGATTGCGAAGGGATCGGGCATGATCGCGCCAGATATGGCGACGATGCTGGTCTATATCTTCACCGATGCGGTTGTCAGCCAACCGGCGCTGCAAAAAATGCTGTCGACCCATACCGATAGCACCTTTAACTGCATCACCGTGGATAGCGACACATCGACCTCCGACAGTTTGATCCTGGCCGCTACTGGCGCGTCGGGCGTGGATGCCAGCGAAAGCGATGCGTTCTCGGAAGCGCTGCACGGCGTCATGCTGAACCTCGCGCATCAGGTTGTGCAAGACGGCGAAGGGGCGACCAAATTCGTCGAGATCGCCGTGACCGGTGCCGCTACGGATGATGATGCCAAGACCCACGGCATGGCCATCGCGAATTCCCCCCTCATCAAGACCGCCATCGCGGGCGAGGACCCGAACTGGGGCCGCGTGGTAATGGCCGTCGGTAAATCAGGGGCCGCTGCTGATCGGGATCGCCTGTCGATCCGCTTTGGCGATATCGAGGTGGCCAAAGACGGCTGGCGCAGCCCCGACTACTCGGAAGAGGCAGCGGCGGCGCATATGAAGGGCCAGAACATCACCATCGGCGTTGATCTGGGCCTTGGCGACGGCAAAGCAACGGTTTGGACCTGCGACCTGACCCACGGCTATATCGAGATCAACGCGGACTATCGTTCGTGAAGGTTATCCTTGTCTCGGCGGTTGCCCTGATCGACGTGGACGGGCGCGTGCTTTTGGCACAGCGCCCGCCCGGCAAATCCATGGCCGGTTTGTGGGAGTTTCCGGGCGGCAAGGTCGAAGCCGGCGAAACCCCCGAAGCCGCGCTGATCCGCGAGTTGCAAGAAGAACTGGGCATCGACACATGGGCGTCCTGCCTTGCCCCGTTGACCTTTGCCAGCCATGCCTACGATGAGTTCCACCTGTTGATGCCGCTGTTTGCCTGCCGCAAATGGAACGGCACACCGCAGGCGCGCGAGGGGCAAAACCTGAAATGGGTCCGTGCCAATGCGCTGAAAGATTATCCGATGCCCCCTGCGGACATTCCCCTGATTCCGATCCTGCGCGACTGGCTTTAGGGCCAGCGCGACCTCTCATCTGTTTCTTTACGCGCGTGAATACTGCCTCCTTGACTTTTTTGTTGCTAGACTTAGGCAAATTGTCGCTTATAAAGATGCAACTTCAGGTTCTTCTGGGAGGAAGCAATGCTTCGCACAATCACCATCGGTTCCACCGTATCCGTCCAGGGTATTTTCGTCCGCGACATGCCCGACGGCCGCATATCGGTTAAGGTTGATGACGCGATCTATACCGGCAAGCCAATCCAGCGCCGGAACTGATCACGCACACGCAAAACATCTGAACCATCCCCCTGCCCCAAGCGTTTGCTTAGGTCATCAAGGATGGATCAATCATGAAGCCTCAACGTGTTATCGTTATTCTGAACAAGGGCTCCGGCCGCCAAGACGGGACAGAGCGTAAGTCCCGGATTTCAGACAGGTTTCAACACCACGACATTCCCGTCAGCTTCGTTGAATTCTCGCCCAATGGCGCGGATTTGGGGCAGGTGGCGCAATCCACTGCCGAAGCGAACCCCGACGCCACCATCGTCGCGTCAGGCGGCGACGGAACCATCAGCGGCGTCGCCTCGGGCTTGGCGCATGTGCCCAACCAGATGGGGATTATCCCCGCGGGCACCTTTAACTATTTCGCCCGTTCGCTGAACCTGCCCGAAACCGTTGACGAAGCCGTGGATGTCGTCGCCAAGGGCGTCCTGCGCCCGACGGACATCGCCAAGATCAATGGCAACGCGTTTCTGAACAACGCCAGCATCGGGGCCTATGCCGCCATCCTGAAAACCCGCGAAGGCATCTATGACCGCTGGGGCCGCAGCCGTGTTGCGGCCTATTGGTCGGTGGTCAAAGCGCTGGCAACACTCCGCGCGCCGCTCAGGCTGACGGTGACGATTGATGGCAAATCCTTTAAACATAGGACACCGCTGGTCTTTGCAATCAGCAACGCCTTTCAGCTGAACCAAATGGGGCTGAGCGGCGAAGACTGTATCGCCAAGGGCGGCATGGTGCTGCTGGTTGCCCCCGATACGAACCGTTGGGGGCTGTTCAAACACGCCGCCGCGCTGGCCCTTGGGGTCGCGAAACGTGAAACCGACTATCAAATGCACTGCGGGAACGAGATCACGCTTGAGATGCCGCATAAATCACGCCCTGTCGCCCGCGACGGAGAGCTAAGCCGCATGAAAGGCCCGTTCAAACTGCACATGCAGCGCGAGGCCCTGCAGCTGATCGTTCCTGCCGAATTTAACGAGGCCGTCAGATGAGCACATTGGTACATCTCTCAGATTTACACTTTGGCAAGGATCGACCCGACCTGCTGGAACCGCTGCTCTCTTGTGTGAACGAACTGAACCCCGATATCGTCGCCATCTCGGGCGATTTCACGCAGCGCGCGCGGCGTAGCCAGTTCGAGGAAGCGCATAACTTTATCCAGCGGATCAACGCGCCTGTCTTGGGTGTGCCGGGGAACCACGATGTCCTGCTTGACCGCCCGTTCCAACGGTTTTTCATGCCGTGGCGGCGGTATCGCAAATGGATCAACGCCGATCTGACGCCTCGGTATGAGGACGATGATATGGTCGTCATCGGCATCAACTCGGTCGATCGCTTTTCGTGGCAGACGGGAAAGCTGACGGCAGGGCGTATCGCGCAAGCCTGCAAGGCGATGGATGACACCGCCGCGCGCAAAGCCCGCGTGTTAGTGGTGCATCACCCGCTAGAGCATCCCAATCACACCAAGAAAAAGCCCATACCCGGTGCCGAAATCGCGCTGGAAAAGCTACTGTCTTGCGGGGCGAACCTGATCCTGTCGGGGCACCTTCACACGTGGCACGCAGAGAATTTTACCGTCGAATCCGGCGGCACCACGGCGATCCAGTTGCATGCGGGGACCAGCCTGTCGTCGCGCGTGCGCGGTGAGCCGAATGATTTCAACCTTGTGAAGATCTCGGACGATCAGGTCTGTGTCGACCGGCTGAGCTTTAACGAAGATAAACGGGTCTTTGAGACGACAGAAGCCCGGACATTTAACCGGGCTTCTGATCATCAGATATCGGACGAAGTGTGACTTAGTCCAGCGTGCGCACGACTTCTTCACGTGTGAAGATTTCGATAACGTCGCCCGGACGGATGTCTTCGTAGTTCTCGAACGCCATACCACATTCCTGGCCTGACGGTACTTCGGCAACTTCGTCCTTGAAGCGCTTGAGCGTTTTCAGCGTGCCTTCGTGGATAACGACATCGTCGCGCAGCAGGCGCACACCAGCGGCGCGGCTTGCTTTGCCTTCGGTCACCAGACAGCCCGCAACCTTGCCAACGCCGGTCACCTTGAATACCTCTTTGATCGACGCATAGCCGATGAAGTGTTCGCGGATCTCGTTGCTCAGCAGGCCACTTGCGGCAGCTTTCACATCATCAACCATGTCATAGATGACAGAGTAATACCGGATCTCGACACCCTTCTGGTTTGCCGAGGCACGGGCCGAGGCGTTTGCACGGACGTTGAAACCGATGATCGGCGCGTTGGAGGCTTCGGCAAGACCCACATCGGTGTCGGTAATCGCACCCACGCCCGAGTGAAGGACGCGCACGCGGACTTCATCGTTGCCGATTTTCTCCATCGCTTGAACGATCGCTTCGGCAGAACCCTGAACGTCTGCTTTGATCAACAAAGGCAGCTCGCTAATGGTTTCGTTCACCTTGGCGTTCGCCATCAGCTGTTCCAGCGTCGTCGCAGCACCAGCCGCAGCGCGTTTGTCTTTGGCGGCTTTTTCACGGTATTCCGCAATCTCGCGCGCCTGCGCTTCGGTGTCGGTGACGTTCAGAACGTCGCCCGCACCCGGTGTCCCGTTCAGGCCAAGCACCTCTACCGGCACGGATGGGCCTGCTTCTTTCACGCGCTCGCCCTGATCGTTGATCAGCGCACGGACCTTACCGTACTGCTCGCCCACAACAAAGATGTCGCCCTGACGCAGCGTACCGTTCTGAACAAGAACAGTCGCAACGGGGCCGCGGCCCACGTCAAGCTGCGCTTCGATCACGGCACCGACCGCGGCGCGGTTCGGGTTCGCTTTCAGTTCCAGCAGTTCCGCTTGCAGCGCGATGGCTTCCAGCAGTTCGTCCAGACCTTGCCCCGTGGTGGCCGATACTTCGACGTCCTGTGTTTCACCGGACATCTTTTCAACGATAACCTCGTGCTGCAGCAGGTCCGTACGGACTTTGTCAGGGTTCGCTTCGTATTTGTCGATCTTGTTGATCGCCACGATCATTGGCACCTTGGCCGCTTTCGCGTGGTTAATCGCTTCGATCGTCTGAGGCATCACAGCATCATCCGCCGCGACCACCAGAACAACGATGTCGGTGACCTGCGCACCGCGCGACCGCATCGAGGTAAAGGCCGCGTGGCCCGGTGTATCGAGGAAGCTCAGAACCTGACCGTTGTCGGTTGTGACCTGATAGGCACCGATGTGCTGTGTGATACCGCCCGCTTCGCCGGACTGAACCTTGGCTTTGCGGATCGCGTCAAGCAGCGATGTCTTACCGTGGTCAACGTGGCCCATGATCGTGATAACCGGAGGACGCGAGACCAGATCTTTCGGATCGTCTTCGGCTTCCTTGATCACGTCTTCAACGTCAGCATCGGAAACGCGCACCACTTTGTGGCCGAATTCCTCGATGATCAGCTCGGCTGTGTCAGCGTCGATGGTTTCGTTCTGCGTGACCATCATGCCGTTTGTCATCAATGCTTTGACGACAGCGCCAACGCGTTCGGCCATCCGGTTCGCCAGTTCGGAAACCACGATCGCCGGAGGCAGGTTGACGTTGCGCACGACCTTTTCACGCTCAACCGAACCGCCCATTGCCTTCTGGCGCTGGCGTTCCTGCTTGCGTTTCATCTGCGCCATGGACCGTTGACGGCCACCTTCGCCACCGGACAAAGCCTGGTTCAGCGTCAGTTTGCCGGAACGACGGCTATCGTCGCCACCCTTGTTGCGCTTGTTGGTTTCTTCGCGGTCGCCTTCTTTCTTGCGGGCCGCAGGGGTCGGTGCGCCGGATTTGATGTTCGGCGAACGCGGCGCGGCAGGGGCCGCTGCGGGGGCTGCGGCAGCGGCTGCTGCGGCTTCCGCTTCTTTCTTGCGGCGCTCGTCCTCTTCGGCTTTCGCCTTCAGGCTTTCCTCGCGCTCACGCTCTTCGGCTTCTTTCGCCTCGATCTCGGCACGACGACGCTCGCGGTCTTCTGCGCGGGCCTTTTCCTCGGCTGCGCGTGCTTCGGCTTCTTCCGCCTCGCGGGCGCGGGCAGCCTGAACCGCCTTCAGCCGGCGTTCCATTTCGGAATCGGTGATCCCTGCCGGACGCTTGGAGGGATCCCCGAGCGATGGATTGCTACCGCCGCCGGCTTTTGCGCCAGCAGGTTTGGGCACCACAACGCGCTTGCGCTTGGTCTCGACCACGACGTTTTTCGTCCGCCCGTGGCTAAAGCTTTGCTTTACGTTGCCGGGACGCGAAGACGCTCCCCGCAGGCCCAATGTCTTTTTGCCGTCACTATCGCTCATGAAGCTCGTCTATCCTTTCGGGTGACCGTTGCCACCCTCGTTTATGCGCACGCCTTTTAACCGCTGAGCCTCCTCTACAACACGAGAGGTAAGACCACCAGAGGCGAGCGCCCCATGTATCACAGTTTGGCGTCCGAAAGCCAAACCCAATTCGTCTGCCGTCAGCCAGCCAATGTAATGGCCGTAATGCGGCGTGCTTAGTTTCGATTTGCCGCGGCCCGATCCATCTACTGCCTGGATCAACACTTCGGCTTCTTCCATTTGCAGCCAACCTTTGACTTTTTCGTAGCCCGCAACGGCCTTGCCCGCCTTGCGTTGCAACGAAATCAGGTCAACCACACGGCGGACAAGTTGCTTTTCAACTTCATCCACCAAATCATCCGCAACCTTGACAGGTTGCTTGGCCGAGCGGGCGAACAGACCCTTCTTGGCCGCTTTTTCCAACGCGGCCCGATCCGCTGACACATACATCCCCCGACCGGGCAGTTTCCCCATGATATCCGGGAAAACATGCATGTCGGGACCAATGACAAAGCGGATCAGCCCGTTTTTGGGCTGCGCCTCGCCAGTGGCGATACACTTTCGTTCGGGACCGTCTTGCCGGTCTTTAGAAACGCCACCACGTGTCATATCGTTCCCCAAGGCCCCGCGATCAGGCCTCGGCCTCCTCGTCCGTGTCGATGTCGGCATCGAACTCTTCGTCGACATCATCCGCTTCAAGCTCGGCAGGATCGACCCAGCCCAGCAGGACGCGCGCGGTCATGATCAGCTTTTGCGCATCTTCCAGCGACAGATCGAAAGGTTCAAGTGTCCCTTCATCCTTGGTGCGTTCGCCATTCACGGTAGTCCAGCCGCCGGCCAGCTCCCAATCCGCGCAAGTCGCGAAATCTTCGAGCGTTTTAACGTCGTCTTTGGCCAGTGCCTCAATCATTTGGGGTGTCAGACCGTCGAATTCAATAAGCGTGTCGTCCACACCCAAGGCGCGCGCCGCATCAAGCGCCGCTTTGTTCTGCGCTTCGATCACGTCACGGGCGCGGGCTTGCAGTTCGCTTGCGGTGTCTTCGTCAACACCGTCGATGACCAGCAGCTCGTCCACTTCGACATAGGCGACTTCTTCGAGGTTGGTGAACCCTTCGGAGACCAGAAGCTGGGCAAAGAATTCGTCCAGATCCAGATTGTCCATGAACAGCTTGGTGCGCAGTTCGAACTCTGCCTGACGGCGCTGGCTCTCTTGCTCTTCGGTCATGATGTCGATGTCCAGACCGGTCAGCTGCGATGCCAGACGCACGTTCTGACCACGACGGCCAATCGCCAACGACAGTTGTTCTTCGGGAACGACGACTTCGATTTTGCCGGCTTCTTCATCCAGAACAACCTTGGAGACCTCGGCAGGCTGAAGCGCGTTCACCAAGAACGTCGGCTGGTCTTCGTTCCACGGGATGATGTCGATCTTTTCGCCCTGAAGCTCGTTCACAACGGCCTGAACGCGGCTGCCGCGCATACCAACGCAGGCCCCCACAGGGTCGATGGAGCCGTCATAAGAGATGACAGCGATTTTCGCGCGCGAACCGGGGTCACGGGCAACGGCCTTGATCTCGATGATGCCGTCATAGATTTCAGGCACTTCCATCTTGAACAGCTCGGCCATGAATTCGGGCGCGGTGCGGCTCAGGAAGATCTGCGGGCCACGCTGTTCGCGGCGCACATCCTTGATGTACACGCGGATACGGTCGTTCGGGCGATAGCTTTCACGGCCGATTTTCTCGTTGCGACGCAGGATCGCTTCGCCAGCGCCCACATCGACGATAACGTTGCCATATTCCTCGCGCTTGACCAGACCGTTGATGATCGTGCCGGCGCGGTCCTTGAATTCTTCGTACTGGCGGTCACGCTCGGCTTCGCGGACCTTCTGCAAGATCACCTGCTTGGCGGATTGTGCGGCGATACGGCCCATTTCAACCGGTGGGACTTCTTCGCTGAATTCCTGACCGACTTCGGGGTTGGCCATATACTGCTTGGCCTGCTCTACCGTGAACTCCGCCTGATAGTTCTCAAGCTCGTCATCGGCCACAACCGTACGCACACGGGTAAAGGTCGCGCGACCGGTCTTGCGGTCGATGGAAACGCGAATGTCCATCTCAGCGCCGTAGCGCGACTTCGCCGCCCGAGCGAGCGATTCTTCCATCGCTTCAACCACGAGATTGGGGTCGATCATCTTTTCGCGGGCCACAGCCTCGGCGGTTTGCAGCAGTTCCAGCTGGTTGGCAGATGTAATGGCCATTTAGTCGTCTCCCTCGGTGGACCCTTCGGTCTCGATGTCATCGAATTTGGTTTCGTCAATCGCACCGGACGCTTTGCGTTGGCGCAGCATTTCTTTGATCAGATCGTCGGTCAGAACCAGTTTGGCGTCGGTCAGCCAATCGAACTTGAGCCCGATGGTGCCTTCCTCGACGTTGATCAGCACCTCGTCATCCTCGACGCCTGCCAGCTCGCCCTTGAAGCGGCGGCGGCCGTCGATCAGTTCGCCGGTCTCGATCTTGGCCTCATAGCCCTCGAACATCTCGAAATCCTTGAGCCGCGTCAGCGGGCGGTCGATGCCGGGGCTCGACACTTCAAGGGTGTATTCATCAAGGATCGGATCCTCGACATCCATGACAGCGCTGATGGATTGGCTGATCAGGGCCAGCTCGTCCACCTCGATACCGCCATCGGGACGGTCTGCCATCACCTGCAACGTCGTCGACTTGCCCGACATCAGGCGAACGCGCACCAGTTCAAACCCCATATCCTCGATCACCGGTGTGATGATCTCGGCCATGCGGCGATCAATGGCTGCTTTTGCAATCAGGTCGTTGTTCATAATCTCACTATCATCCTGCAGTTTCGAGCAGGCACAAAAAAACGGGCGCGCGGCCCGTGTTCAAGATCGGTGGAGCCTCAGGTGTGGACCCCGATGCGCCGCTGTTGAGACGTCATATACGCCTGTATATGTGAAACTGCAAGCCCCGTGTGCCTGCCCTGCTTAGGCCAGCCACCAGCGTTCGGCGGCGCGCAGGTTGTCCAGCGGGCGATGCTGGCCGGTGCGCAGGGGCATGGCGATGCTGCGTGACACCGCATGGGTCACCCCGCGTGCATGGGGCAGCAAGGCAATATCATCATAGGATTGAAGGGCTTCGCCATCATTCAGGTCTGCCGCTTCGACCAGATATTCAGCCATCGCCTGCGCACGAACCTGCTGCGCGGGAATGGACACCAGTTCAACCGTATCGAACCAGCCGGCGCTGCGCCCTTTGTAGTGATCCGCCACACGTTCGGCCAAAACCTGCTGACCCGGCGTAAATCTTCGCAGACGGTACAGGCCGGTCCCGATGCCGTCGTCCATCGCATGGGCGGCGCGGATCACATGACGCGGGTCCGCCAGCGTAAAGGGCAAGTCCATCGCGGGCGCATCCATCGTGATGCGCAGCTGATGGGGGCCCGTCGCCTCTACCACACCGTCCAGCGCGAGGGACGCGACAACATCGCGCGCGGTCATGGGGCGCTGATCGTGAAACAATACATCCTTGCGCAGATCGACCAGCCAGACGCGCCCGTCGGCGCTGCCTTGCCAGGCTGTTGCCAGCTCTCCGCGCAGGGTGCCGTCGGCGGCGATTTCGGTCAGCGTATCAAAGATCAGCCCCTGCCGCGCCACCTGCATGAACAGGCCATCGCCCTGCCCCCAGGTATCGCTGCGCGCCGCCCCCGACAGCGCCATCCGCAACCGCCCGCCCGCTTTGGGCATGGACGCCGCCGACACACCTGTCGCCGCCAGCAAGGCCGCCGCAGCACCCGAGGCAAATAAAGCACGGCGATCCATCAAAGAGCGGGTCATTGCGCAGCAATCCTGTCCATCGTGCGCACCAGTTCAGCGCTGATGCCGGGTTCAGACAGCGCGTGACCGGCATTGCGCACCATCTTCAGCTCGGCATTGGGCCAAGCCTGCGCCAGTTCATACGCGCTGGAGGGGGGGCAAATCATATCGTAGCGGCCTTGCACAATCACGCCGGGGATATGGGCAATGCGGTCCACATGCGCAAGGATCTGGCCATCAAACTCAAGAAATCCGGCGTTGGTGAAATAGTGATTCTCAAGCCGGGCGAAGGTGCGCGAATATTCACCCGGTCCCTCATACGACCCGCCCGACGCATGGATCGAGGCCAGCGCGTTTTCCCACGCGGCCCAGGCCTTGCCGTATTTCACCTCGGTCATGCGGTCGCCACAGAACAGCCGGCGGTGGTAGGCCGCAATCAGATCGCCATGCTCGGCTTCGGGGATCAGGCCGGTAAACCGCGCCCAAAGATCGGGCCAGAACTTGCCCGCGCCGCCGCCATAGAACCAGTCAAGCTCCGCCTGCGTCATCATGAAAACGCCGCGCAGGATGATGTTGCGCACCATCTCGGGGTGGGTTTCGGCATAGATCAACGCCAGCGTCGCGCCCCAGCTGCCACCAAAAGCGATCCATTTCTCGATGCCAAGCGCTTCGCGGATGCGTTCGATATCCGCGACCAGATCCCATGTCGTGTTATTTATAACCGACGCAAAAGGCTTGGACCGCCCGCACCCGCGCTGGTCAAACAGGATCACGTGATATTTTGCCGGATCGAAATAGCGCCGCATCGACGGGCTGCACCCGCCGCCGGGGCCGCCATGCAGGACCACCACGGGGATGCCATCGGGGTTGCCGCATTGTTCGACATAGATCGAATGACCATCGCCCACATCCATCATCCGCTGATCGAACGGGTCGATCGGCGGGTGAAGATATTGCACTGCGCGCTTTTGGTCCGGGATTTTGTCCATTACAGCCCTATATAGTCATTGGACCCAAAAGAGCACAGAGAGATCAGAATGCAAGCGCCTCAAAGCACTGTTGACCCCGCCGAGATCGAAAAGTTTCAGGCCATGGCCGCCGAATGGTGGGACGAGAACGGCAAATTCAAGCCGCTGCATATGCTCAATCCCTGCCGTCTGGATTACATCACCTCCCAAATCGCCGGAGAGTTCGACCGTGACCTGAAATCGCCCGAACCGTTTCGCGGGCTGCGGATTCTGGACATCGGCTGCGGCGGCGGGCTGCTGTCGGAACCGATGGCGCGGTTGGGTGCGACCGTGGTCGGTGCCGATGCCGCGGCGGGCAACATCCCTGTCGCGCAGGTCCATGCGCAGCAATCGGGGCTCGATATCGACTATCGTCACACCACAGCCGAGGCGCTCGCCGAAGCGGGGGAACAATTCGACGTGGTGCTGAACATGGAGGTGGTCGAACATGTCGCCTCTCCCATCGATTATCTGATCGCCTGCCGCACCCTGCTGAAACCCGGCGGGCTGCACATCTGTTCGACGCTGAACCGCAACCCCAAGTCTTTCATGATGGCGATTGTCGGGGCAGAGCACGTGATGCGCTGGCTACCCAAGGGCACCCATGAATGGTCGAAATTCATCACGCCGGATGAACTCTTTGACCTGCTGCACAAGGCGGGCCTGACGGCAGTGGATCGCAAAGGGTTCGTGTTCAACCCGATCACATGGTCGTGGCGTCTGTCGGACCGTGACCTGAGCGTGAACTACGTCACCGCCAGCCTGAAGCCAGAGTGACCCAAACCGGCGTCAGCCTTCAAGCTGGCGCCGCAGAGCGCGCAGGGTATCTAGCGTGGCACGCACCTGCGCCTCGCCCAGATCATCGGCCACATCATTGATCAACGGCGAGATTTGCCGGATCGCATGGTCCCGCGCGTTGCGGCCTGCGGGGCTGATCGCCACCATCTTGCGCCGCGCATCGTCCCAATCGGGGCGGATATGCACATAGCCCGCCCAGACCAGTTTATTCAGCGTATTTGTCATCGCACCACGGGTGACATTGAACGTCTCGGCCAGCTGCGCGGGGGTCTTTTCACCGTCATGCCAGGCCAGATTGTTCAGCACCGAAAAATGCGAAATCTCCATGCCTTTGGGCAGCGCCCGGGTCAGCCGGTTGCGCATCCGTTGATCAGCCGACAGCAATTCGCTGATCAATGTGATCGCAAGTGAGTTTCGATTTTCCGTCATAAGCCGTTACTAAGGTGCCTTGAAATCCCGCCGGTTGGCAAGACTGGGTACGCGGGTACGTGCCTCTTGTACACGCGCCATGTCCAGCGTGAACGGATAAATGCCGGGCGCGGTGCCCGCATCCAGCAGCACCTCGCCCCACGGGGCAACAACCAGCGAATGGCCGTAGGTGTCGCGGGTCTTGTGGCTGTCGCTGGCATGGGTGCCGGTCTGCGCGGGGGCCAACACGAAACACCCTGTCTCGATCGCACGGGCCCGCAGCAACATGTGCCAATGCGCGGCACCGGTCACGGGCGAAAAAGCGGCGGGCATGGTCAGGATCGTCGCCCCCGCATCCGCCAGCGCCTGATAGAGCTTGGGAAAACGCATGTCATAGCAGATGCTCATCCCGATTTTGGCGAAAGGCGTCTGCGCCACAACCGCCTGATCGCCGGGGCGGTAGCCTGCCGATTCGCGGTAGCTTTCGCCCGCGTCGATATCCACGTCGAACATATGGATCTTGTCGTAGCGGGCCTTGATCTGCCCCTGCGGATCAATCAGGAACGACCGATTGGCAAAGCGCCCGTCCGCATCCCGCGTTTTCAGCCCAAGCGACCCGATCAGCAGCCAGATGCCCGCCTCTCGCGCCACATCCCGCAGGGCGGCGAGGGTGATGTCATCGTCTTCGTGCTGCAAAACGCTGCGCTGGTGGTCGCGGCTGGTCGAGACGCAGTTCGTGACCTCGGGCGTGAGGACAAACGCCGCCCCCTGCGCCGCAGCATCGCGCACCATCTCTACCGTGCCCGCCAGATTGCGGGCCGGTGTATCGCTGACGTTCAGCTGGATCAGCGCCGCCTGCATCAGGAGGCCAACAAAGCGTCCAGCTTGCCCGCACGCTCAAGCGCGTAAAGGTCATCACAGCCGCCGACATGGGTGTCGCCGATAAAGATCTGCGGCACAGTGCGCCCGCCATTCGCACGCTCGATCATCTCGGACTTACGCTCTGGCTGGGCAAGCACGTCGACCTCGGCAAAGCTCACGCCTTTTTCATTCAGCAAACGTTTGGCGGCATGGCAAAAGCCGCACAGCGGGGAGGTATAGATCTCAACAGGTTGCATGTTGATGTCCTTTCAACAAATGGGTTGGATCAAGACTTAAGTATCTTTTGCCACTCTTGCCAGTGTCACAACGCAGATTGGCCCTGCACGTGCCTCCAGACAGGCCCGCGCCGATGCCTGTAATGTCGCCCCCGATGTCATCACGTCATCCACCAGCAGCACCGGACGGCCACGCAGCAGGACGGCGCGGCGGGGATGGGCGGTGATCGCGCCATCCAGATGGGCAAAGCGTTCGCGGCGTCCCTTCCCCTCTAGCGCGGCGGTGCGTCGGACGCGGCGCAGCGCGTCGGGGCACCACCCAAGCTTGTGTTCACGGGCAAGCGCACGGGCAAGCAGGGCCGATTGGTTGAACCGCCGCTTCCACAGCCGCGCGTAATGCAGCGGCACGGGCACCACCAAAGTGTCAGGCGTGACGAAGGGCGCGATCACCCGCGCCATCCAGTGTCCTGCGGGTTTGGCGATGTCCTGACGGTCGCCGTGTTTCAGCGCCAGCACCAGCCGGCGGCCGGTATCTCGGTACAAAAGGGCTGCGCGCCCGTGGTCCCACGGCGGCGGCGCGGCAAGGCAGGCGTCGCAGCGCACGTCTGTCTCGGACAGATCGCCCAGCAAGGGAATACCGCAGGTTTCGCAAACCACACCTCCAATGAACCCCGTGTCGCGCCAGCACGGGCCGCACAGCCCCCCATGAGCAGCCACCCACGCCCCGCACGCCAGACAGGACGGCGGGTAAATCAGCGCAACAGCGGTTTGTAACTGGTCTCGCATGATCTTATTATCCTTTCATGAACGCTTCACACACCCTGACCGATCGCGCGGCGCTGACCCGCAACCGCCGCCGCGCCACCGATGACGCCCTGTTCCTGCACCGCGCCGCGCTTGAAGAGGTCGATGATCGGCTGTCGCTGGTTAACAGAACCTTTACGTCAGCAGCGATTGTCACAGGCTTCCCGCAGGTCTGGGGCGCGCTGCATCCGAACGCGACGCTGGTGGAGGACACCGATACGCTTGCGCTGACCCAGGGCGCGCATGATCTGGTGGTCCATGCGATGGGGATGCATTGGGCGAATGATCCCGTCGGTCAGATCATCCAGTCACGCCGTGCCCTGCAACCCGACGGGCTGTTTTTAAGCGTTGGTTTCGGCGGGCAGACACTGCACGAGCTGCGCGCCTGTCTGGGTCAGGCCGAGGCGTCGATCACCGGTGGGCTGTCGCCGCGGATCGCCCCTATGGCCGAGTTGCGTGATATCGGCGGGCTGCTGCAACGGGCGGGGCTTGCGCTGCCGGTGGCGGATTCCGTGACGCTGACGACAGAATACAGCGATATCTGGCACCTGATGCGCGACCTGCGCGCCATGGGAGAAGCCAACGCCCTGACCAGCCGTCTGCGCCGCCCCAGTGGCCGCGCGATCTTTGACGCGGCGGGGCAACTTTACCGCGACCACTACGCCACGCCAGAGGGGCGCATCAAAGCAAGCTTTGAGCTGGTCTTTCTGGCGGGCTGGGCACCGGCGGACAGCCAGCCCAAACCCCTGCGACCCGGCTCTGCGCAGCAGCGCTTGGCCGATGCGCTGGCCACGGCGGAAACGCCGCTGCGCGATTGACGCGCGACCATAACCGTTTATCTCAGCGCTAAACGCAGAAAAGGAATGCCAGATGACGCAGCAGCGCCCAGCCCATGCACAGCCTGACCACCCCACCGTGCCCGCCCCCAAGGTGGGTATCCTGCTGGCGAACCTCGGCACGCCGGACAACTATGATTACTGGTCAATGCGCCGTTATCTATCGGAATTTCTGTCGGATCGCCGCGTGATCGACTACAGCCCGTGGAAATGGCAACCGCTGCTTCAG
>TARA_R100001143_G_scaffold8262_1_pt1 | contig 20624 bp, 13 predicted proteins | sample TARA_R100001143 | Tara Oceans TARA_R100001143 (sample SAMEA2621300) | marine metagenome | biome: marine biome (ENVO:00000447); feature: mesopelagic zone (ENVO:00000213); material: "saline water (ENVO:00002010), including plankton (ENVO:xxxxxxxx)" | depth 800 m | reverse complement strand
GAACCGGTCGTTCGAAGTGCCCCTGCGCGAGGGCCTGCTGTTTGAGCGTCGTATTTTCCATTCGCTGTTCGCGACGGAAGACCAGAAAGAAGGCATGTCCGCCTTCCTTGAAAAGCGCGAAGCGCAGTTCCGGGACAAGTAAATGGCTTTGCGGGTTTGCATTGCGTGTCGGGTTGGACTATAGGCAGCCCTAATACATGCGCGTGCAGCCCGCTCTGGCTAGAATCACCTTATCGGATATCGGTTCCGGTCGTTGGGTTTGTGTCGCGTATTTGCAATTTGAACATACCCAAGATGAAGGCTGATCCTCATGGCAAACACACCTCAGGCTAAAAAACGCGCCCGCCAGAACGAAGCACGTTTCCAAATCAACAAAGCACGTCGTTCGCGCATCCGTACCTTCCTGCGCAAAGTCGAAGAAGCCATCGCATCCGGCGACAAAGAAGCCGCAACTGCCGCTCTGCGCGCCGCTCAGCCCGAGCTGATGCGCGGTGTGACAAAAGGCGTTTTCCACAAGAACACAGCCTCGCGCAAAATGTCGCGTCTGGCGTCGCGGGTCAAAGCACTGGGCTAAGCCCGGTTGACCTAACGTCATCTTTTACAACTTAAAAGCACCGCTTCGGCGGTGCTTTTTTTGTTTCTGTAGCACTCGCATCACGGGAATGAGATTCTTTTGCACCAATCTCTGAGTCAAGTTTGAAGATGTGTTGTATCAGTCCGACCGAGATTGCTAACACTATCAAACGCGATTCACTTCGCTTGGGGGGACAGGCCCGAACGGTTCGAGATATTTGCTAGAATATCGAACATCCGCCGGGGAAATTTGGATGGTCTTGCTAGGGGCCACCTGACGTCTGCAGATGCTGCTGCCAGCACATTTGCCCTGTCTTTTTAAAAACGACGAACGGTGTGTTCGGCAGCGACGTTTGGCGATTTGCTTCGCCAACGCACGCGTCAGGCATGCCTTATGTAAAAATGTCCGAAGGACGGCGGGCCGGTTCTCTGTGTGGGACCGGGTAAACGGTCTGTTGTCTTTTGACTGGGTAAAATAGCGTTTCAGTATGTGCTGAAGCGATCAAAGAATGGGACGGCAGGGCGCATGATGCAGGCAGAATGGACGACAATTCGGGACCGGCTTTTAAAGACGGTTGGACAGAACAACTTTACCACCTGGATTGACCCGCTGACTGTTGGCCCCATCGAAGACGGCATTTGCACGTTGTTCGTACCGACCAATTTCTTTGGCAACTATGTCAGCCAGAACTTCGCCGATCTGCTGCTGCATGAAATGCAGTCCGAAGACATCAGCATCAGCCGTCTGAAATTCGCGGTCGCCCCACAGGACAAGCCCGCCGCCATTGATCCTGCCCCAGCCCGCCCCAAGCCCGCCGCCGCAGCCCAACCTGCGAACAGCCAGATCAACGCCGCCCCGCTTGACGCCCGCTTTAGCTTTGACAACTTTGTTGTCGGCAAACCCAACGAACTGGCCCACGCCGCCGCACGTCGCGTTGCCGAAGGTGGCCCCGTCACCTTCAACCCGTTGTTTCTTTATGGTGGTGTCGGCTTGGGCAAAACCCACTTGATGCACGCCATCGCGCAAGAGCTTCAGGTTCGCAAACCCGAACTGAACGTGCTGTATCTGTCGGCTGAACAATTCATGTATCGCTTCGTGCAGGCGCTGCGTGATCGCAAGATGATGGACTTCAAGGAAATCTTCCGCTCGGTCGACGTGCTGATGGTGGACGATGTTCAGTTCATCGCGGGCAAGGACAGCACGCAGGAAGAATTCTTTCACACGTTCAACGCCCTCGTGGATCAGAACAAACAGATCATCATTTCCGCAGACCGCGCCCCGGGCGAGATCAAGGATCTTGAGGACCGCGTAAAATCGCGCCTGCAATGCGGTCTGGTTGTTGACCTGCATCCGACCGACTACGAACTGCGTCTTGGCATTCTGCAAAACAAGGTGGAAGCGCAGCGCAAGAACTACCCCGGTCTTGAGGTCGAAGCTGGCGTGCTCGAGTTTCTGGCGCATCGCATCACCACCAACGTCCGTGTGCTGGAAGGCGCGTTGACCCGTCTGTTCGCCTTTGCATCGCTTGTCGGCCGCGAGATCAACATGGACCTGACGCAGGATTGTCTGGCCGACGTACTGCGTGCCTCTGAACGCAAAGTCAGCGTCGAAGAGATCCAGCGCAAAGTATCCGAGCATTACAACATCCGCCTCAGCGATATGGTCGGCCCCAAGCGTCTGCGCAGCTATGCCCGCCCGCGTCAGGTCGCCATGTATCTATGCAAGAAAATGACCAGCCGTTCATTGCCCGAAATTGGCCGCCGTTTTGGCGGGCGCGACCACACGACCGTAATGCACGGCGTGAAACGTATCGAAGAGCTCAAGCAGAACGACGGTCAGATCGCCGAAGATCTGGAACTGCTGCGCCGCTCTCTCGAGGCTTAAGAGCACCAGCTTGCACAGAAGACACGCGAGGGCCTTGACGGGCCTTCGTTTCGTGCTGAAAAGTCAACAAAACTCTTGTGAATACATTGGTATCGGGTAGTTTGCCCTCCCGGACTGCCGGAATGGAGATGGCATATGAAATTCAGCATTGAACGCGCCGCGCTGCTTAAGGCCGTATCACAGGCCCAATCCGTGGTAGAGCGCCGCAATACCATCCCAATCCTCGCCAACGTGCTGATCGAGGCCGAAGGCTCTGACGCGTCGTTCCGCGCGACCGATCTGGATATCGAAGTGGTCGACAAGGCCGCGGCGCAGGTCGAACGTGCCGGTGCGACCACGGTTTCCGCGACCACATTGCATGAAATCGTGCGCAAGCTGCCTGATGGCGCGTTGATCAGTCTGACCGCCGACAGCGCCGCGGGGCGGCTGACGGTCGAAGCAGGCCGGTCCAACTTCTCGCTCGCGACACTGCCGCGCGAAGATTTCCCCGTCATGGCGACTTCTGAATACCAGTCGAACTTCAAGGCCCCTGCCCCCGTGCTGCGCCGTCTGTTCGACAAATCCAAATTCGCCATCTCGACCGAAGAAACACGGTACTATCTGAACGGCGTTTACATGCATATTTCGGACAGCGAAGGCAGCAAGGTACTGCGCTGCGTTGCCACCGATGGCCACCGTCTGGCCCGCATCGACGCGCCCATGCCTGAGGGTGCCGCCGAAATGCCCGGCGTGATCGTGCCCCGCAAAACCGTGGGCGAGCTGCGCAAGCTGCTGGACGACGACGATATGGAAATCGCCGTTTCCGTGTCCGAGACCAAAATCCGCTTTGCCACACCAGACATCACGCTGACCTCCAAGGTCATCGACGGGACGTTCCCCGACTACACCCGCGTGATCCCGCAGGGCAACACCCGCAAGATGGAAGTCGACGCCAGCGATTTCGCCCGCGCCGTGGACCGTGTTGCGACCGTAAGCTCCGAACGGTCCCGCGCCGTCAAGCTGCAACTGGACGAAGATCGTCTGGTGCTGTCCGTCAACGCGCCTGACAGCGGTGCCGCCGAGGAAGAACTGGTCGTCGCCTATGCCGACGAACGGCTGGAGATCGGGTTCAACGCGAAATACCTGCTTGAGATCGCAAGCCAGGTGGATCGTGAAAACGCCGTGTTCCTGTTCAACTCCTCCGGTGATCCGACGTTGATGCGCGAAGGCAATGATATGTCTGCGGTCTATGTCGTTATGCCGATGCGTGTGTGACGCTGACAGGCTACGTCGAACATCTTAACGCATTCATACCAATCGTATGAGCGGGCTTTACCTATCCCAACTGACGCTGTCGCATTTTCGCTCGCATAAACGTGCGGTGATCGATTGCGACGCGCGGCCTGTGTCTATTTTTGGGCCCAATGGCGCGGGAAAGACCAATATTCTGGAAGCCGTGTCGTTGTTGTCCCCCGGCCGCGGCCTGCGCCGGTCAAGCGCGTCGGATATGACGCGCCGGCCAGAGGCGCTTGGCTGGAAGATCACCGCACATCTGCACAGTCTGGGCCAGATCCACGAGGTCGAGATCTGGTCAGAGGCGGGGGCCGCGCGGCAAGTGCGTATTGACGGCAAGGCGACAGCGCAGACCGGATTAGGGCGCATTGCGCGGGTGCTGTGGCTGATCCCGTCGATGGACCGTCTGTGGATCGAAGGCGCCGAAGGTCGCCGCCGTTTTCTTGACCGTATGACGCTCAGCTTTCTGCCTGACCATGCAGATCAGTCGCTTGCCTATGAAAAGGCCATGCGCGAACGCAACCGCCTGCTGAAGGATATGGTGCGCGAACCGTCGTGGTATGTCGCGCTGGAACAGCAAATGGCCGAGGCCGGAAACGCGATCCACGCCAACCGTGTTGCCGCCTTGCAAGCCATCACCGAGGCGCAGGCGCAAGCAGAGACCGCCTTTCCCACCGCGACGCTTGATCTGATCTGCGACATGCCCACCACCGCCGAGGGGTTGCGTCAGGCGCTCGCCGACAACCGGATGCGGGATCTGTCAGCGGGACGGACCCTGATCGGACCGCATCGCGCCGATCTTGAAGGGGTCTATGCCGCCAAGGACGTGCCCGCGCGTGATTGTTCAACCGGAGAGCAGAAAGCCCTGCTGGTGTCGCTGATCCTTGCGAACGCCCGCGCATTGGCCGCGGATTTCGGCGCGCCGCCCCTGCTGCTGCTCGACGAGGTCGCCGCCCATCTGGACGCCGACCGTCGCGCGGCGCTCTATGACGAACTGTGCGCCCTTGGCGCCCAAGCCTGGATGACCGGCACCGGAGAAGAGCTGTTTGACACGCTCGGCCCCCGCGCACAACGGCTTGAGGTGACAGAGACCCTCGGCCTTTCAACTGCAAGGATGCTTCCATGACCATCGCCCTGCCCGATCTGCTGCTGTACTGCGGCGCACTTGTGATCCTGTTTCTGACCCCGGGCCCTGTCTGGCTTGCCATTATGGCACGCGCGCTGTCGGGCGGGTTTGGCGCGGCTTGGCCGCTCGCCCTTGGGGTGGCGATCGGTGATATGCTCTGGCCGCTGGTGGCGGTGCTTGGCATCAGCTGGATCCTGTCGGTGTTTGATATGTTCATGCTTGGCATGCGCTGGATCGCCTGTGCCGTGTTCCTGATCATGGGCGTGTTGCTGATCCGCCATGCCGACGCCAAGATCGACCGTGACAACCGTCTGACCCGCCCCGGCGCATGGGCCGGCTTCGGTGCCGGGTTGCTGGCCATTCTGGGCAACCCAAAGGCCGTTCTGTTCTATATCGGTGTGTTGCCGGGCTTCTTTGATCTGCGCCATGTCACCGCATTGGACGTGGGCGCGATCATCGCCGCATCCGTCGCGATCCCGCTGTTCGGGAACCTTGCGATCGCCGCTTTAGTGGGCAAATTGCGCGGCCTGATGACCGACCCGGCGACCCTGAAACGCATCAACATCGTGGCCGGTGCGCTGCTGATCTGCGTAGGTTTGCTCATCCCCTTCGTCTAACGCAAAATCTTGTGTCAGGCGCGTGACAATCGTGGCGGAAAACACTATAAATTGGGTAACAAAAGAAGGTTTCCCAATATGTCCGACACCGATCAGCTCCCCGAGGAATATGGCGCAGATTCCATTAAGGTTCTCAAAGGCTTAGAAGCGGTTCGCAAACGTCCGGGCATGTATATCGGTGACACCGATGACGGGTCGGGTCTGCACCATATGGTCTATGAGGTCGTGGACAACGGCATTGACGAGGCGCTGGCCGGTCATGCGGATGCGGTGAACGTTACAATTCACGACGACAGCTCTGTTTCGGTCAGTGACAACGGGCGCGGTATTCCCGTCGGCATCCACCAGGAAGAAGGCGTTTCCGCCGCAGAGGTCATCATGACCCAGTTGCACGCGGGCGGTAAGTTCGACAGCAACTCGTACAAGGTGTCCGGCGGTCTGCACGGCGTGGGCGTTTCGGTTGTGAACGCGCTGTCCGATTGGCTGGAACTGCGCATCTGGCGCGAAGGCAAGGAACATGTCGCGCGCTTTGAAGGCGGTTTCACCACCAAACATCTAGAGGTCGTGGGCCCCACCGAACGCACCGGCACCGAAGTCCGGTTCATGGCCTCGACCGAGACATTTTCGAACCTCGACTATAGCTTCGAGACGCTGGAAAAACGTCTGCGCGAACTGGCGTTCCTGAACTCTGGCGTGCGCATCATCCTGACTGATGAACGCCCTGCCGAACCTCTGCGGACCGAGCTTTTCTATGAAGGCGGCGTGAAGGAATTCGTAAAATACCTCGACCGGTCGAAAACCTCTGTCATGCCCGAACCGATTTTCATCGCGGGCGAGAAAGACGATATCGGCGTCGAAGTCGCGATGTGGTGGAATGACAGCTACCATGAAAACGTGCTGCCCTTTACCAACAACATCCCGCAGCGTGACGGCGGCACCCACACCGCGGGCTTCCGCGGGGCGCTGACGCGGACAATCAACAACTACGCGCAATCTTCAGGTATCGCGAAGAAGGAAAAAGTATCCTTCACCGGGGATGACGCCCGCGAAGGCCTGACCTGCGTGCTGTCGGTCAAGGTGCCCGACCCCAAGTTCAGCTCGCAGACCAAGGACAAGCTTGTCAGCTCCGAAGTGCGCCCCGCCGTCGAAGGCCTGGTGAACGAAAAGCTGGCCGAATGGTTTGAAGAAAACCCGCAGATTGCCAAGATCGTCGTCGGCAAGATCATCGAAGCCGCCCACGCCCGCGAAGCGGCGCGTAAGGCCCGCGACCTGACCCGCCGCAAGACCGCGATGGATGTGAACTTCCTTGCGGGCAAGCTCAAGGATTGCTCCGAAAAAGACCCGTCCAAAACCGAAGTCTTTCTGGTGGAGGGTGACTCCGCCGGTGGCTCTGCGCAAACGGGCCGTGACCGCCAGACACAGGCGATCTTGCCCCTGAAAGGTAAGATCCTGAACGTCGAACGCGCCCGGTTTGACCGGATGCTGGGCAGTCAGGAAATCGGTAACCTTGTTATGGCGCTCGGCACCGGAATTGGCCGCGATGAATTCAACATCGATAAACTGCGCTACCACAAGATCGTCATCATGACCGATGCGGATGTTGACGGCGCGCACATCCGTACACTGCTGCTCACGTTCTTCTACCGTCAGATGCCGCAGCTGATCGAGAACGGCCACCTCTATATCGCGCAGCCGCCCTTGTACAAAGTGTCGCGTGGCAAGTCCGAGGTCTACCTCAAGGATCAGGCCGCGATGGAGGACTACCTGATCCAGCAAGGCATTGAAGGCGCTATGCTAAAGCAGGGCAATGGCGAGGAAATCACCGGTCAGGATCTGGCCCGCGTCGTCGATCTGGCCCGCCAGATGCGTCGTGTTCTCGAAGCTTTCCCGACCCATTATCCCCGCCATATTCTGGAACAGGCCGCCATCGCCGGTGCCTTTGTGCCGGGCGCGGTTGATGCTGATCTGCAAGGCGTGGCCGACAAGGTCGCAGAGCGTCTGAACCTGATCGCATTGGAATGGGAACGTGGCTGGCAAGGCCGCATCACCCAAGACCACGGCGTCCGCCTCGCCCGCATCCTGCGCGGCGTGGAAGAGGTGCGCACCCTCGACGGTCGCATGCTGCGGTCGGGCGAGGCCAAACGCTCGGGCGGGTTCACAGAGCACCTGCAAGATGTCTACGGCACGCCCGCCAAACTGGTGCGCAAAGACCGTAGCCAGTTGATCCACGGCCCCATGGACCTGCTGGAAGCGATCCTTGCCGAAGGTGAAAAAGGCCTGTCCCTGCAACGCTACAAAGGTCTGGGCGAAATGAACCCCGATCAGCTGTGGGAAACCACGCTCGACCCCGACGCCCGCACCCTGTTGCAGGTTAAGGTCGCGGATATGGCCGAAGCAGACGACCTGTTCACCAAGCTGATGGGCGACGTCGTAGAACCCCGCCGCGAATTCATCCAGCAAAACGCGCTGAGCGTCGAGAACCTGGATTTTTAAGCGATTGTAGGTGAGCGCATATTTTTTCGCGGTGCGCATATTATTTCGCGCCGCGAGAGCCTCAGGCAAGGTAAATTGTTAGCATTTTCTGGAGGGTATCAATTCGTTGCTTTAATCGGCAATCTACTCGGGACTGCTCAATAACAGCGTTACTACAGTCCAACTGACTTCGAAGCCGACGCAACAGAATCTCCCAACTGCCCATTGCCCATCAAGAGCCACCTACTGCGTATCGGCATACACGATAGAGTTCTCACGGTTTCGAAGCACCATTCGCACCAGACGGACGAACCAAGACCCGTGCTTCAAGAATCTTCTGCAAGAGATCCGCGATACCGGCTCCTTTCAAGTGCAGCCCGATCTCGTCGAGAGGCTTGTCTTCGGAGGCAGTCTGAGACCCCCAGTTGAAGCTCGTCACAACAATGTCATCGTGATCCCATAGCAACGCCTTACCGTGAAGCATTGCGCCTTGGCTTTGGATCTTTCGAAGTTCGATCCTCCCGCCGCCCATCTCCGCAGCCGCACGCACGTCACGCTTCTTCACCTCGCCAGATGGGATTGAATAGAGCGCTTGCACGGTTTCGATGCGCTCGGACGCCACTTGGGCCGGATCGAAGACGTTCTGGATCATAGGAGACCCCATCCGGTGGGTCATTACCACAAGACGTTTTTTCGCGACATGTGCAGCGCGGCGAAGCAGCGGCAGGTGGTCTGGCGCGGCAAGTATGCGAAGGCTTACGGGAATCTCATCCTTTTCCAGGGTAGCATCGAGTAGCCGTCCAGGCTTCAACCTCAATGCTGTTCGCATGGCCTGCATGGCATCGCGCGAGTCGCGAGCCGTAGGCACCGCTGCCGTGATGGCCGCGAAGAGATCCAGGCAGCAGGCGACAGCGCCATCACGTAGCTCGATCGAAAGTTCGTGGGCGCGGAACGGTGATTGCAGCCAGTTGCAGGACCCCAGCAATGCACGGGCACCATCGCCCCCGTCGTCTGCGATGACGATCTTTGCGTGGCTGTGCACTGGTTCGAGATGGGCTGCAACGCCCGCGCCCGCCGCGCGCAATCGGTTCTGAAGCTCTGCCATAGCTCGCATGTGCTTGCCCTCATCGTCCAGAGAAGAGCCGAAGAAGAGGTGGACCCGGACGCCACGTCTGACGGCACGCTCGAGGGCGGCCCAAACCCGTTCCTGGCCGTGCCGTGCTTTCGCGTCGTCCTGCGCTGCGACGAAGGTCGAGAGCACGAAAACATCGCTGCGCGCTGCATCCACGACTTCCTCGAGGCGGGCCAGATGATCGCCACCACCGAACACCACCTGTTCCTGGGCCAGGGTCGTTTCGATCGGTGCATCGAGACAAGCCGGACGAGCCGGCTGACTGGGCAGGGCGGACGGAAGATGACCAGAGGTGAGGTGCTGGCGCACCGCCGCTCGCAGCGCATCGCTCGCGCCTTCGGGAAGCGCACCGTCCCTTGCCCTGACGAAATCCAGGTGGATAAAGCGTTTCTCAATTAAAGAGTGATTGGCACGCACCATTGCGAAAACCTCGCCGGGACGCAGCGACGAACACAAGAGATGGCGCACGCGCTCTTCCATGGAAGAATCTGTCTCCGCCTCGTCGTCGTTCGGAAAGTCGACGATCGTCGCCCCTTTCGGAATTTTCTTCACCGGCTTGATCACCACCTCGCGACGGCGAAACACTGAGCCCCCCAACTTGTCGAAGACGAGGCTTACAATCATCTCGCGTTGCTGTGCACGTTCAGGCAATGATCGTCCGGCCAAGAGATGGGCGCGGGCGGCCTCAGTCATCGCGAGTGCGGGCTCAGGCGCGATGCGAACCTCGATCAACCCGAACCGCATCAGGCGGCTCACTGCCGCTTCTGCAATCTGACGGGGAATACCAATCTCACCCGCCACCGACGCGCTCGTCCCCGGTCTGTCACGCAGTGCGAGAAGCACCTCTTCTTCGACGGGGCTCCACCCCCATCGCCGCTCAATTATAGCACGAGCACGATACCAGATAGCTGGGATCAATAGTGTCATTGAATCACCTTCCCGTCTTCGCCGCAGGCGATGATCGATGCAGTAGGCACCACTTCCGGGGCGTCCGGCGACACCATCACGTCGATCCGTCTCAGCAACGAACCAAGAAATTCGAGATCGTGACCGGGCCCGGCCCAGTTCACTGCGTTCCTAAGGAAGCCCGTCGATGTTACGAGCACGAGCTTGTGCTTTGCACGGCTGAGCAGCACATTCATACGTCTGCGGTCCCCGAGGATGCCGAGTGCGTGCCGGCCCATTTTCTGATTGTTGCGCACGGTGCTCACCATCACCATGTCAGCCTCGCCACCTTGAAAGCTGTCGATCGTTTGAACGAAAACACCGTCACCCTTGGGGCTGGCGAAGCCGTTCAGGAGCCCAGTCTCAGGGTCGATACGCGACGTCACTCGCGCATTAAGAATACGGCACTGTGCCGTGTAAGGCGACAGGATCGCGAGCGTCGGAGTTGCGCCATTCGCAGGGCCGAGCCGATCCAGAGCCTCGAATAGCGCGACGGCCTCGGCCCGGTTGCAGGGCGAGGTTCCGTCGTATGTCTCAAAAGTCTTTGCCCGGGCTCGGCTCAATGAAGGAAGGTCGAACAAGACGACGGGGGCCGACAGCGCATCGTTGGCCGGAATGATCGGACAGGGGCGGTCCACAATTCGATCCACCGTTGTCAGCTGTCCACCGTAGAACGTGTCAGAAACCAAACCACAGATCGCGGAGTGCATTCGGCTCTGTTCGGTGAGCATCGAGACCGGTCCGCCCCGGGCAAGGGTCCTCTCCTCTGCCGTCTCAGCGATTTCGCGGAAGGGCTGTTCCAGTCGAAGCGCTGCGCCGAGCGCGTCGATGCGGAGTGTCGGGTCGCTTGCCAAGGCCTCGAGCGACATCCCGACTGCATCCGGGAGATCGGATACTGCGTCAATCAACTCTGGAGCGTCGGCGAGCAAGGCTTCACCGGCCCCGTCGCGGTAGAGACGAGCCTTTCGTTCGGCATCGAACGGTGCGAGTTGGCGGTGGTCGCCGATCAGGACCCGGCGGGCTCCCAGAAGCAGAGGCCCAATCAGTTCCGGTCCGCTCGCCCGCGCAGCCTCTTCCACAATCACCCAGTCGAACTGTTCACCCTCGGCGACCATCTCCTCGATGACGGAGGAGTTTGCAGTCGCCAGCGTCACGTCTGCGCTACGCAAGACCAGATGCTCTGTGTCTCGCAAGATCGCCTCTCCTTCAGGGTCCAAGTCACCTTCGAGACCGGCCGCGCGCAGGACCCTCTCGACAGCTTCACGCCGCCGACGCGAGAGAGGGCTCGCATCTCCAAGCACGAAGCTGTCGAGAAGCATGCGCGCCTGATCGCGAAGCTGGGTGTCGCTCAGATCTGGCGCTGGGCGCTCGACGCGCACGACGATCGAGTCACGCTCTGCCTGCGAGAAATGCTCGCGCAGAGTGCGTTCCATCTCGGCAATTGCCTCGTGGTTTTGCGCAGCAATAAGGACACGCGCTGTCGGGTTTAAGGAAAGGATGCTGCTGACCAGGCGAGATACAAGGAATGTCTTTCCTACACCCGGCGGACCGACAACCAGGTTAATCGAGTGACCTCGGCAGATCGATTCCCATGCATCGGACTTTGATGGGTCCAGTTCGTTAGGTGGGGCACCCGGCGGAGCCATGGCGTGAAGTGCGGGATCAAGCCCGACGCTGTGCGGGTTTCCGATCGCGCGGAGGAGTTCAAGGTTGTCTCGAGCTGTGACGACGTGCCGAAGCCTTCGCCGGATCTGGGTCTCGGTGCCCCGGTCCGGTCGTGGTCGCAACAGCGCGTGCGCATCCACAGGTAAATTTCCCTCGTGTCGAAACACGTAAAGCCGCCGCCCGCCTTCATCGACGATTTCCTCAAGCGATAGCTTTGGCGCGGTTGGACCCAAGGTAAGCGCGCCGGATACTGTCAGGGTCCATTCCACGGTGCCATCATCGCGCAGCATGTCACGTTGCAGTTCGGTCGCCGCCTCCATGCGCCCAAATTTGGCCCGCCATTGATCGCGCACTGCGTCGGTGCGCGCGGCAACTCGCACAAGGCCTTCCTCGGGGGCGTCGACGATCTCGACCGGATAGTGGTTTAGCCTTCCTTCCAGAAGCGCTGCGACCTCAATCAGGACCAGCGCATGCCATTCGACCGGATCGACGCCGCTCGGCGCCGTCACCCCGTCAGTCCCGACCGATGACCAAGCCATGGCCCCACCGCCAGTCCGTGCGACGCGGTCGCGGCCTTCGTGAAGGTTACGCGCGACATGCACCCGTGCGCCGATTGGTTTGGAGTCCAAGGCGCCGTCACCCGGGCCGCGCACTCTACATCCCGTTATGCGGCCGATCCGTTCGTCCTCAGCAGTAGGACGGACCTCGTAGACCGCACGCTGGCTGAAGATCTGGATCGTGCCGTCGCGCCGGCTGGGATTGCGCCAAGCTTGGGGTGCCTCCGCAGACAAATCATCTTGAATAAAGGCCAACAGCGCGTCCGCATCCGCTGATGAGATGAGGCCTCGCGTCAGAGCCGGAGCATCGCGCCGTAGGAGATCGCGCCCCGGCGCCATCACCAACTCAAGCCGCCCGCTCGAGCCCACTCGTTCCAGTTCCGAAGACAGCTCCTCAATTTCGACAGCCAATTTCTCGCCCTCGATGAAGGCGAACTGCGGCGGGGTGCGGAGGCGATCGAGTAGGCGCTGTTCCGGCGGTAGGAGCACCGTGCTGTCCGCGCCGTTCTGGAGCAGGAGCAGCGCGGCAACGCTTCCGAGATCGCGCCAATCTTGGCTGTGGGAGACGACGGCGCCCGGCCGGAGGAGACCCGCGCCGCCCCGGCCGAGCGAGCCTACATGGACGCAACCTTCGAAGCCACCGAGTTTCAGTTCCAGTGGCTCCAAGCTGACCGTGAAAACTGTGCTATCGGAAATACCGCCATGGACGATGTCGGCAGCATGGAGGTGGCGCAGCGCGCGAACGAGTCGGGCGATCTGCCGCCAGATGTTCACTCGGCCAGACAAGGTTCGAGCAGCGTGTTCAAGCATAAGGCGGCTTCGGCCAGAAAGGGTTGCCAATGTTCCGTCCGCGCCGGCCAGCCGAACCCCAATCTCGCGGTCATCTTCTATGAGGTCGATCACTTCTAATAAGACCTCACGGGCGGATTTTCGGGCGAGAACCCCTCGGACGCGCCGCACTGTGTCCGCAAGAAGACGCGCAACGTCTTTATCAACCCCCGCGCCTGTCTTCTCGATCAACCAAAGCAGATAGGGCTCCCCGTCAGAGCGATCCGTGGCCAGCCAAAGGCCGGAAGAGGCTCGAAAACGCTCACCTCGAATGCCTTGCTCCATCTCGAAACGCTGATCGAGAGGGACCATTCCTTCTCCCTTACGCTGCCTGTGTCGCAATTGTGCCCCTCACGTTGCCTTGGTGCACTTTATATTGTGTCGGGAAATCCGGGAAGCACAAGTTATATCCATTGTAATGCGCCCATCTGCATCGTCGGCGATGCTGCACCTACCCTCAACACGGACTATTCAAACGGGATCTGCCACTTGCGAAAGCCTGGAGTTATCGGGAGGAGCCGACTACCAGACCGAACGACTGAATAGGTTCAAAAATTGGTTGTTCGGGCGGAAATCGATATAGAGCGGAGGCAAAGTTTGTCTGAGGTCCATGCGTAATCGATGAGAAGCAACTGCTATCTGGCTCCACATCCGCATAGCGGGCCATTATTAGCAACTTTTTTTGAAAGTCAGCTTAGGCCCTCCCTCATCAGACGGCTTAAACCACGCGATACAAACGCCCGCGATTCGTAATTCGCGGCATAGGTCACAAAGCTCTTCGATCGCGCGGCCCCACGAGCTGTGGACCACGAGAACAGATAGTGCGTGATCCGATGTCCGCAATGCCGCCATGGCCAAAGTCTGGAGTAGGTATCGACGGTGAAGCGTGCTCCGATGCGCCTTGCACTCAACAACGGCGACAGTTGCACCCGCACGGACCACGGTAAAATCCGAAGGGACGAGTGCATCTCTTTCGGTTCGAAAGATCTCCACGTCGTGACCGAGCTCAATAACGGCTGGATGCTCTTGAAGGAACCGGAAAACCTCTTCCTCGAACGCGACGGCCCGCTTCATACGTTTATGCCCCGCAATAGGGCGACCTTGCTCCGCCTCCGCCTTTCTGAGGGCAATCTCAAGCTGCCGCCGCGACACCCCACCCGAAAAAAATTTTGGCGCGAGCTCATCGGCTAAGCACTTAGAAACAATTGAAATCTGAGAGAGCGTAAGAACTCCTGTCATGGGAATCTTCGCGTTTTCTTCTCTCAGCGCTTTGGGAGCGTTCTCCTTCATCCAATTTACTGCCGCGAGAGGGTTCCTGAGGCTCGCTGGCTCCACGCCACGAAGCTGCGCGACCTGGGCGAGCAGTTGGCTGGCATCGTCGCATCCGTAGCGAACTGGGTCGTCAACGGCGGCTGAAAGCGCCTTGCCGAAGGCGATCCAGTTTCGGGTTTCGGAGAGCTCTCTCAGGGTAAGTCCATGGGCCATGAGAGGATAGTATCAAGAAATGACTCACAAAAACAGCGATTTGTATGTTATTGTCAATAAGGAATCGAGGGCGATGAAATGAAGATCGACCGGAAATCGCATCCGGTCGCGCGCGATGTTCGGAAGAAGGGGCAACAAAAAAAAGCCCACTACTCCTCTGCTGGCCGTGCGCATCTGATGCAGATGGAAAGCCGCTTGGAGACAAGCGGAGCCATCGCGATGGGTCTCGATCCCCGGGTCCTGTCGATCCGCTCTCAACCGATGACCTTCGATCTTTTGACCGGACGAGCTTATCCCAGTGTCGCCGCGCTACAGGATGCGCAGAAGCTCTACGGATTCCGCTGCGTAAAATACACACCCGACTTTGAAGCGGACCTCGGTCGCTCAAAGGTGCTCGTCGAGGTCAAGCATCGCGCACTGATCAACCAAAACCCCAAGGTGCTCGAATATCCGAGCATCCTGGCCCGGTATGGGTATCGCCTGATCGTCCTTGATGATCACATTCTTGAGGATACTTACGTGCGCAATCTCCGCCTCCTGAACAACGCACGCAGCGTCCGACCGCGCCCCAGGACTGCGACAGCCGACAAAGTCGCAGCTTGCGGGAATACGGCTTCATATGGCGATCTTCTCTCCGCCGGTGTTGATGAGGGGGACCTGCTGACAGCGCTTGCTCTTGGCCACCTGACCTTCGACATCCGGTCTGCCCGGCTAAACTACGACACCGTCATCTCGGCCGAAGGCGATACCGCCGCTCATCTGAAGGAGCTGCCCCTTGTCAGTATCCGTCACTGAACTCGCAGAGATGCACGGCTGGCGCCGCGACGAGAAGCTGAGCTTCGTCTCGCGGGCAGACGGAGCCGTTGCACTGGAAGATATGTCTGGCAAGCCCGTTCAAGTCACGGAGATTGTCTATCGCGATCTAATCTCGGCAGGGTATGCAAAAAAGCCAGGCTCCGAAACAGATTTAGATTACATTCCAAATAAGAAGGCACGGCGTAAGCAGCAAATGAGCCTATTTGCCGTCCGGCGTGATGAGGACTTGCGCGCGAACGGCAACGCCCCCTCCCGCGCATTTGCGATTCTAAAGGAAGAACTTTTGGCCCACCCTCAGCATGGCCCTTCTGTGCCGAAGAAGTTTAATTCTAAGACACTGAGCAACTGGAAGAACAAACTGAAAGACGGCGGACCGGGGGCCTTGATGCCGCGCAGCGACAAGCAGGGCAATCGATATGCTCGACATGATGAACTATACGAAGGCTTTGTCTATGATGTCCTTGAGGATCTTTATCTAAAGAGTGATCGCATATCCATTTCTCAGGCCGCCATTAAGGTCGAGGATCTTTACAGGGACAAATGTGAAGAGTTGGGCATAGAGCCCAATGGCTGTGCAAAGAAGTCATTCATGGCGGTGCTGGCAACATTGCGAGCAGACGATGTTATTAAAGCCCGCAACGACACTGAGACTTCCAGGAAGATGCGCCTCCAGGCCGTATTTTATGCGCGGGTGAACTACCCCTTTGATTTGGTGGAAATCGACACGACACCGGCCAACGTTCACCTCCGTGGCCAGGATGGCAACTGGATTGGCCGACCTACTGTTAGCGTGGCGGTTGACGCGGCGACGGGCGCAGTCCTCGGGCTGCGGTTCAGCCTCGACGCGCCCAGGGAAATCCTGACAGTTCAGACGTTGAAGGATGTCATGTCCCCACGCGATGACGATTTCTTCGATCGTCACGGTATCGAGAACCGTATTCAAATGAATGGGGTGCCCCAAATCCTGAGCTGCGACCAAGGGAGTGAGAACAGCGGCGAGTGGCTTCCGGGCATTATCGCATATTCTGGGATGGAGCTGGGCAAGAACTGCCCGGGCTGCCCCGACAAGAAACCATTTGTTGAGCGTTTCAATGGGGAGCTAAGCCGTTTCTTTGAGACACTGCCTGGTTCCACAAATTCACCCACGATGACCAACAAGACCCGAACAGACAAAGGGATGGTTGAAGCCTGCATGACCCTCGAAGAACTTGAGAGTGAAACCTACAAGTGGCTTTATGATGTCTACTTCAAGAAGGTGCGGCACCTTATCCACTCTCCGCTGCGGGTTCCGGAGTCTCCGACAGATAGCTGGAACCGATTAGTGCAAGGCATGGCTCGTATGCCAATCGGACCCGAAGAAATCGCACAAATCTTCATGGCCGAAGAAGAGGGACGGAAGCTACAGCACTACGGGATCGATGTTCGCGGTGTCCAGTATCACTCTCCGGAACTGAAGGAGCTGATCTCGACGCTCGGTCGGAAAGCCACAGTAGGTGTTCGGTATGACCCCACAGACATTCGGGCCATCGCGGTGATTCACGACGTGGCGGCAATTGAAAACCCTTTGATTGTGCCTGCGAAATCTAAAGAAATCGCTCCGATCAGTTATGACGATGTGAAGCGGATTAAGACACTCAGTCCCGAAGCGAAAAAGAAAGATCGCAAGGCACGCGCCACGGCATATGATATCGCCTCGGCCGCACAGAAACTCGCTGAAGAGCGCGGCACGGGTAAGATCTCGAATGTGCGGGAGGCGAAGAAAAAGGAGCGCATGCGTCAGAAAGCCGCCGAAATGAAAGAGCGCGCCAGCACACCTCCGCTCCAGCCAACTTCCGCGATGGCCTCAGTGAACCAACCTACTCCGCGGATGCCTGTTCGCCGCCGCGAAAGGCCCCCGCAAATGGATATCTTGGAGTAGATTATGACCAACAGTGCCGTCCCTGCATTGTCGCAGATTGTCTTGCACGAGGCCCTACGGGAAGCCTTGTCTGCCGTGGAGTTCCTACTCAGCACGAAGCAACCCTCTGAGGGCTGCCTCGTGCCGCTTCTCGGTCCGACGCGCGTCGGCAAGAAATCGGTGGCACGGCACGTGCTGTCGAACGCTGGAGCCGCCAACTCGCTTCTGCCCATGGAGGACGTCATCTATTGCAGCCTTCCCCCCCAATCGAGCGGCAAGAACATCTACGGGGCCATCTTGGGAAAGATTGTAGGCAAATCCCCTCGTCCCAATGAGAACGCGAACTCCATCCGAGACCGGCTGTTTCGGGCGATTGATCAACTCGCCATCAAGGTTGTTGTGATCGATGAGGTGAACCACCTGATCGAACGCGGGGCGAACCTCGCCCCGCGGGAGGCTGCGGATCATTTGAAGACCATCATCGATGAGACGGGCATTAGCGTCATAGCCATTGGCCTACCGCGTTTTCAGAAGATCATCGATGAGAACGAACAGCTGCGTGATCGGGCCTGTGCCACGACAATCCTAAGGCCCTATGATTGGCAGCTGGACGCGGAACGCGCAGCCTTTGCAGACACGGTCGACGTCGCGCTGCTCAAGCTTGAGCAATCAGGGCTGCCAGTTGCGCTTGATTTCGAGGACATCGTGCGACGCCTATACGGGGCGTCGGGCGGGCGCGTTCCCGTCATGATGCGTTTGCTAAAGCTTTGCGCACTGAAAAAGCAGGCACCACAAACTCTGGAACTCGCGGATTTCGCGCTTGCGGCTCGCGCCATGCAGCAGTCCGGCATCCCGACATCCTCGTTCTTCAAAACCGAGGAACCGGACGAGGTCGATATCCTGCGGTCCTTCACATGCACAATGGGTGAGGCAGGCCTCGAGTTCTCCATTGAGAGCCTTGCCGGCTTCGACCTTGTGCACGGAGCGCATTCAGCATGACGCATCCAGTCCGGTCTCCCGCCCCCCAGGAAAGTCTGGATGGCTTTCTACGTCGGCTCGCCGAGCAGGAATTCTGGCCGGACGTCTCCGACTTTCTGGCGGGACTCGGACTTCGCTACGGGCGACGGATGATTGAAGACGCCGAGAAGGCGGAGGAGGTGCTGGAGCTGGAGCCGGGGACACTGGCCCCTATCTCCCCGGCGGCGGCTCCCTCGGACCCCTTGAGGAACTGGCGGTTTGAACGACATCACTCGGCCCCGGTCTGCCCAGCCTGTCTTGCCGGCGGCAAACCGCACCATCAGTCTTGGCGGCATGTGTTCGTCACATGCTGCGTAGACCATGGCATTCGCCTTGTCGATCAGTGCCCGATGTGTCAGGAAATCTTCCGTCCGGGCGAGGGCGGCTACGACTCTTGCCATTGTGGATGCCCTCTCGATCGCCTCGAACGGTCCGATGCCGATGACGTCGAACTCGCAATCTCGGCGCTCATCGCTGGGAAGATGCATCCTGCTCGAGCTGCACTGCCACCGTCCCTCGCGTTCCGGGCGCCTTCCGATATCGCAGATTTTATCTTCTTTCTCGCCAGCGCTGGCATCGATACCGTTACTGGCAAGCAAGGCAAGACGCCTCTGCCGCGCACACTCGAGGAGACGCATAGTTTCCTTGGGGAAGCATCACAGCTCCTCTGTGCCTGGCCCACAGCATTCCGCGACGACGTCGCTCGACGGCTGCGCGAAGGTGATCGCAGTGCCTCTTCCGCACCGGCGCGCCTCGGCCGTTGGTATCAGCGTCTTATGTCCTTCGACGGTGCCGCATATGACAATTTCCGCAAAGCGCTTGGCGATGTCGTGGCGCAAGAATTCGACGGCGCCTATGTCGGCGGTATCTCGGTTTCCAATGACGTTCGGATCTGGATCAGCGCGGCCGAAGCGGCCCGGATACTGGGTGTTCGCGCCGAACGCATTGTCGATGCCGTGGGCCAAGGTCAAATTGTTGGTCGCTTGAACACGTTCGGCTTCGGCCACCGGCACACGATGCTTCCTCATGAGGCCGTGGAAGAAATTTGCCGAAGCCGAAAACGTTTTGTCACTAAGTCTGATGCGCGGGAATTCCTTGGCATTTCACGCAAGCAGTATGATCTTCTCTCCGAAGCCGGAGGTTTGTCGAGCTGCACGCCCAGCGAAGTGCCTCCGCTCGTGGACGGCACTAATGACCTCGAAGCCATGCGGCTCATCGTGAACAGCATCGCGGCGCGCGCGGTGGAGACAGCCGAGGCCACAGTCGCCTTTTCTGATCTCAACCTGCGTTTCACGACCGACCGAGTGGGCCTCGCGGAGGTGTTCCGGCAGGTGCTTGATGGTCGGCTCCGTCCAACCCAAGACAGCATCGATGGTCGGCTCGGCGAGTTTCAATTCTGCCGGGGTGAAGTAGACGCAGTTCTCGCGGAGGCTCGGCGGGGTCCTGGCATGACTGTTCAGCAGGTTGCCAGCCTCACCGGCTGGAAGAGCCAGTGTATTGCGGCTTGGTGCGACCAGGGTCTCATTGCGCACGAAGTCTATGAACACGCGGGCCGAACGGGCCGGATAATCAGCGTCGAGAGCCTGTCGAAGTTCCAGTCGACCTATTTTCCATTGAGCGAGCTTGCGAAGCAACTGGGCACAACCTCTCGCTACCTGATGCGGCGCTTGGGCGAACTCGGCGTCCAGCCGATCGGGTCTTTTCAAGACGGTAAAGCATGGCGGGGACATCTCGTTCCACATTCGGCGGTAGCAGCGGCAGCGCTCGGTCCTCGTCCAGAAGGGGAATAACGGAAATGGCGCGCGCACCCGTTAACCTTGACCCGTGATGATCTGTCTAAGGGGGTGCGCCAACATTCACCGCAGTGTGGGCCAAGTCTGCTCAGCGGGACAATGCAGCCGTCGAGACGTTCTTCAAAACCATCAAGGCCGAGTTGATCTGGCGGCGGTCATGGGCAACCAGGCGGCAAACTGAGATGGCTATCTTTGAATACATCAATGGCTTCTATAATCCGCGCCGACGCCATTCAGCACTGGGCTGGAAAAGCCCCGTCGCTTTTGAGTGGATGGTGGCTTAAACGAGCACATGGGGCGTCACGATAACGTGACAGGTCCACTGTCTTTACAGAGAGGTAGGGATAAAGAGTGCCGCCCCAAAAATCGGTCGGCATCAGGTTACAGACAATTTTGAAATTTGTCTGTAAGAGCGCGCCTCAGATCTCGAGGTCGATGTCAGGCGGGATCTTTCCGCGAGCGTTCCTAAAAGCCAAGGCCTCCCGCTCACGCCGGGGCGACTGACCTGCCCCCCGCTGGTCCCTCGCTCATGACGAGAGTCTGC
>TARA_R100001143_G_scaffold63597_2_pt1 | contig 20662 bp, 16 predicted proteins | sample TARA_R100001143 | Tara Oceans TARA_R100001143 (sample SAMEA2621300) | marine metagenome | biome: marine biome (ENVO:00000447); feature: mesopelagic zone (ENVO:00000213); material: "saline water (ENVO:00002010), including plankton (ENVO:xxxxxxxx)" | depth 800 m | reverse complement strand
CCGCTGAACCCTGGATAGAATCGTGGGCAGAACTTTATGCGGCTCCGTGGTTGCAAATATAAAAATGGCGTGAGGAGGGGGCTCTTCCAGTGTCTTTAACAACGCATTAAATGCCTGTTTCGACAGCATATGAACCTCATCAATAATGAAAATCTTGTACTTGCCGCTTTGAGGAGGAACGCGCACAATTTCCCGCAGGTGGTGAACATCTTCAACCTTATTGTTGGATGCCGCATCGATCTCGACAACGTTCAGGGTCTGACTCAATGACTCCCCATCAATCTGATCATCAATCTGATTGATCGTCCTCGCCAAAACTCTGGCCATCGTTGTTTTTCCAACACCTCTTGGGCCGCAAAACATGTAGGCATGCGAGAGTCTGTCTTGAGCAATCGCATTTTTTAACGTATTGCTTACATGCTCCTGAGAAACGACATCATCAAACGTTTGGGGTCGATATGTACGGGTAAGTGCCCTGTAACTGTTTGCCATAAATCAACTGAAATTGCCGGCTTTTTGATTTGAATGTACCCTGACAAGGTACAAAAAATTTGTACTTACGGTTAACAAAAATGCGTTGTATTTTCCACATTCTGAGAAATAATCAAAAACCAATGAGAGTGAATATCCGGTTTTTTCAAATTCTTGCTATCGTGACGCTTTCCGCGGTGTTCTCGACTGCGATCGCCCAGGATCCCTTGGGTTATGAGCAGGGATTGGAAGAGCTTCAAAGTGGCAACGTCGCCCAGGCTCTCGATCTTTGGTATGATCAATACCATGCAGAAGGACAAGAGAGTGTTGACAGCCGGATTGGATTTGAGTTTATACGTATCGTCACAGATCGCAGAATGAGTTCTTATTATCAGCCGGCCACTGAGATGTATTACAGAGCGTTGGTACATGGTGAGGGAAATGAGAGCAGAGTTGCCCTTCGTCAGGAGATCGACCGATTGGAGCCAATCGTTGGAGATGGGATTTATCGTCAGTGGGTTGAGTGGTGGAATCAAAGAAATGACGCACTCGGTCCTGATATCAGAGGATATTGGGTTCAAAAAGATCCCACACCTGCACAAGAGGTCAATGAACGACTTATTGAGCATTGGGAGCGCATTGCCTATGCCAGGCAACATTTTAGAAAAAACAGATCCACTGCCTATGGCACGGATGATCGTGCATTGATTTACATCAGTTATGGAGAACCTGACCGAAAGAGCAACGGCATTCTTACTCTTCAATCCGAAAATATTAAACCCTGGCTTCAGAGACAGATAAATCCCGGATTAGATTCTGCATCGGAATCCAGGAGAAACGCCGAAACAGCGGGTGGGCAAAGAGAACAAGTCGAAATTTTACAGGAAGCCATATACGAATTTCATCGATATCCGGAATATGAGATTTGGATCTATGACCAACTTACTCCTATGCAATCTAATTCGATCATCTACATGTTTGGAACAGATGTTCAAAACGATGCATTTGGCCTTCGAACGAGTATTAATGATTTCATTCCGGAGAGAGCTTATTCAATAGAAAGAAACCGTGATGAAGATTCTGTTGAATTTACCCGAGCCGGATTAACACCGGCTTTAATGTTGCAGCTGCTCTATTATGAACAATTGCTAAAGGTTGATTCCTTTTTCGAGAATCGGTTAAATGCTCTCAGAGATCGAGTATTAGAGCAGGGATTGCAAGCTTTTAGAAATATGGATAAGGATTTCGAAGCTGAAACCAATGAATTGGTGAATCAAAGAAAATTGCAGGTGCCGCAAGAGCAGTCTTCATATGAAGATATTATTCCCCGGATACCCATACAGGTGTATCAGTATCGTTATCTGGATAGTGAACAAAATCCAATGATTCTGACCTTCATAGAATCATCCGCACAGGAAGCTTTTCTTATCGATTTCCTCAGAAATAATGGCCGGGGCAATGATCGAGACGACATTCCCAATGGCGTAAATCTGCTGGATGAATTTAGTAATTATGAACTTAAGCATACGCTACAGTCATACGACAGAAGGTGGGCACAGACGAACTTATTAGAAGCCAATCCGCCACTTATTTTTTACCGATCATCACCCGAAACAGCCACCGGCACATATTTTCGACTGCCACATCAACACAGATCACAAATGGCTGCTTCGGTACAATTAAATAATTATGACCCGGAGTCCAGAACTCTTGAAGAGAGTCCATTTCCGGAATCAGTAAGAGGATGGAATAAGCTTCAGTACCGTCAACCCAGGCCATTGATAAGTCATCCGGACTCACTGGAGGTTGCCGACCTTGTCCTGGGTTATCCCGACTCGCTTGGTGGTACAGAACCTTTTGAATTTCATGTCGCAAATGATCAGATCATTCCATTTGGTGAAACCCTTTTGCTGCATTTTGAAGTTTATCACCTGAAGAGAATGAGTAACGGCTTTACACAGTTTGAACTTGCCTACAGAATACTGCCTGTGGATGATGCCGGGAATGTGTTGCAGGATCAAACTGAATTTATTCTGACCCTCAATTTCACGAATGAAGAAATACATGTCGTAGAAGATTTAGAAATTGAAACCGCCGATCTTACACCGGGTTTATATCAGCTGGTTGTCCAAATAGCTGATATTGAGTCGGATCAAAGCAAAGAGAGATCGATTCGCTTTGAAGTTATGGAATAAAGATTTATATACGTTTGCCTGCAGTCAAACCTATCCACAGTGCTAAAATCCCCAAAGTTATTTGAAGAAAGAGATAGCATAAAAGAATATATACCGATTCATTTGAAATCAGCAGAGCTTCTACCATGAATCCTGAATAAGTGGTATAACTGCCTATGATCCCTGTCAAAAGAAAAAGATTAAGAGAGTTATTATTTTCAAATCTTTTGCTCAAAACTACGTATATCAACCCGATCAAAAATGAACCCAAAATATTCTCAAATGCTGTCGCAGTAAATAGATAGGAGTTCATTGGTATTGAGGAAAAAAGTTGATTGGTGAAGTGGCGGAGTGTCGCGCCGATCATACCCCCTAAAGCAACCCATCCGATTTCGTTAAAATATTTTCTTTTGATCAAATTATACCCCACCAGTAAACTGATAAAGTGCATAACCGGCAGCGGTTAATAGAAATGCAATCACGACTTGAATGAATAGATAAGAAATCAACTTAGTGAACTTTCCGTTGTCGAGAAGTTGATAAGATTCTAACGCGAAAGTTGAAAAAGTAGTGATCGAACCCAATATTCCTATGGTCACAAATAGAATAACTTCCTCTGAAATGCCGGAGTTATCTCCCATCCATGCCAAAATGATCCCGGCGAAAAAACAACCGATGACATTTGAAAAAAGTGTCCCTGTGAATACATCCGTATCTCCCAATATCGTTGAAGTGAACTTCCCAATGGAGTAGCGCAAAATAGCCCCAATCGCACCTCCCAATGAAATGAGTAAGATTTGAGTCATTGAGTTTTGGTCAGTATGAATGCTATATCAATTAATAAATCCGACATTGTTTTCAACTTTGAAAGCCATCCTCATAGTTTGAAATCCTTTTTGGATCCTGATTATTCATCAGTCGATTTTTAATCATTTACATCAAAAAATAACCCTATTTCTATGTAATAACGACTTTTGTTTGTTCCAAAGAGCTTTTTACATTTTTCCGGATTGTAATATAATGATTAGAATTATCCTTACATTTTTAAATTAAAGATAGTTTTAAAATCAAGATTCCTGAATGTCACAACAAGACCCCGTTCGAAAAGCACTTTTGATCAGCCTGATTGTTGCGTTGGTCAGTTTGTCCTTAAAAATTGCGGCTTTTATTGTGACCGGATCAACAGCTGCCCTCTCCGATGCGGCTGAATCGGTAGTGCATCTCTTCGCCGTCGTTTTTGTGGTTTACGGTTATTATATCAGCCTGAAACCTGCAGATGATGAACACCATTATGGTCACGAACGAATCGAATTTTTATCGGTTGGAGCTGAGGGAGCCATTATCATCGTTGCCGGTATCACAATTATTTATCATGCCGTATTGAGTGCCATAACCGGTGTTCAAATTGAAAATATGTATACCGGAATATGGCTGCTTTTGATTGCAGCACTTATCAATTTAATCCTGGGAACCTATGTTTTGCGAGTGGGGAGAAGGGAAAAGAACATGATTGCCGTCAGTAATGGGAAGCACGTACTCACCGATGTATGGACCAGTGGGGGTGTAGTGGCAGCACTGATTTTGATTCACTATACCGGCTGGCTCTTCCTGGATGTAGCCGTTAGTTTACTTGTTGCAGGATATATCTGTTTTGAGGCCTATAAATTACTTCGATTCTCGATAAGCGGTTTAATGGATACACGTAATCCGGAAATCGACAGCGCTCTTAGAAATGTTTTGAACAGGGAAAAAAGTGACTGGATTAAAGGATGGCATCATCTCCGCCATCGCTCTTCCGGCAGGACAACATGGATTCAGCTTCATTTGGTTTTTGAAGATGACATTTCGCTGAAGGAGGCCCATGATAAAGCAACAGTATTGGAACGAAAGCTGATCGATGCACTGGATACCGATGCAATCATCACCATTCACCTGGAACCACATGATGCTCATGAAGAATCACACGGCATTCTGGAGGGAGCAAATATGAAAAAAAGACTCGATGAATTTATTTAGTTTGATTGAACTCTGAGAAGAGTTGAATAATGTGAACAATAGTTGGGATTTTTGACGTTTTATATCAGAATGGTCATCATCGTTTTAGTTTTCAGCATTCAGCTTTCAGCTTTCAGCTCTCAGTTTTTAGTTTTTAGTTCAAAATAGATTTATGAAAAATCTGATTCTTATTGCACTTACTTTTTTCTCATGCTTTATCGTACCGATAGCTGAAGCTCAAAACAACGATGAGTTTACCATTGCACGGGTCCAATATCGGGGAGGCGGTGATTGGTACAGTTCGCCCACGGCACTCACTAATTTGATCCGCTTTACAAAAGATGCAGTTCCCATAAAGATCAGTGAGAGATATGATGATGTTCAGCTTGGCAGCCGGGACATTTTTAACTATCCATTTTTATTCATGACCGGCCATGGAAATATCAGTGTAAATGACTCCGAAATGCAAAATCTTCGGGATTATCTCGAAAATGGCGGCTTTTTATATGTAGATGATGATTATGGCCTCGATCAATATGTGCGCCCTATTTTACAAAACATATTCCCGGAAGAACCATTCTTTGAACTGCCTGCCGATCATCCCATTTATAACCTGGTTTATACGTTCCCGGATGGACGCCCGCCAAAAGTTCATGAGCATGATGGAAACCCCCCTCAGGCTTTTGCCGTATATCGACAGGGTCGTATGGTTCTGCTCTATACCTATGAGTCCAATCCATCCGATGGCTGGGCGTTTGATGAGAATCCTAATCCGGAAGCAATCATACAAGCAGCACTACGGTTTGGTGTAAATCTATTGGTTTATACATTTACACAACCGTAAATTATTAGTGGCCTCACCTTCGAACTTCATTTATGACAGATGTTATTAAAGAGAGTATATATTTTGGAATGTAAAACGGAATTGCATCAGGAACTGAATCCGGGAGTAAATCATCGGAATAAATTCTCTATTACGTCGCATCAGTGAATGATTTATTAATTGGTTCGGGTAAAATTTTTCTTAGATTAAGCCTCATTGAATACACTTTTACTTAACTGAATGAGTGATTTAAAACGCGAATTAGGTTTTTGGGATGCACTGACGATCGGGGCCGGAACGATGATCGGTGCCGGTATTTTTTTGCTTGCCGGTGTGGCACTTGAGATGTCAGGACCCGCTGCTATATTTGCATATCTGCTAGCCGGTACTGTATGTATGATAACGGCATCCAGTGCAGCTGAATTAGCAACCGGAATGCCTACATCCGGAGGGGATTATTTCTTTGTTTCACGTTCTTTAGGCCCGGCAATGGGTGCCATATCCGGAGTCGGTATTTGGCTAAGTCTTACTTTTGCAATTGCCTTCTATCTCTACGGACTGGGTGAATATATGTCACAGTTTTTACCCCTTACAGCATTCTGGGGTGCTGCCATTGGGGGGGTAATACTTACGGCATTAAATATAATAGGGGCTAAAGAGTCGGGCCGTACTCAGGTAGTTGTCGTTTTAATTCTCTTCGTTATCCTGGGAGCATTCAGTTTTACAGGCCTTTTTCATATTGAGACAGAAAATTATACCCCTTTTCTGCCTTTTGGTTTTGAATCTATATCCGCAACGACGGCCCTGGTTTTTGTATCCTTTTTGGGTTTTGTTAAAATTGCCGCTGTTGCTGAGGAAATTAAAAATCCATCCAGAAATTTACCCCGGGCACTGATCGGTTCCGTAGCACTGGTAACCGTTCTTTATGTTGTGATCATTCTTGTTATCAGTGGAATGTTCACACAATCAACCATTGGCCAGGTAAGAGATCCCTTAACTACGGCTGCCCGAACCATGATGGGCCATCCGGGCGGGGTGGCTATAATTGTTGCCGGTCTCCTTGCAACGCTTTCCTCAGCCAATGCGAGTATAATGGCATCCTCCAGAATCAATCTGGCTATGGCCAGAGACCGAATGGTACCAAACTGGTTGAGTGCCATTCATGAAAAACTGTTGACACCCTATCGTGCCATTTTACTCACAGGTATTCTTGCTCTCTTATTTTTACTGTTAGATAGTCTCGAGGATTTGGCAAAAATCGCCAGTGTATTGCAGTTATACAGTTACGCAGCGTTAAACATTGGATGCGTTATTCTAAGAGTAACCGGCCCCGATTGGTACAAACCCACTTATCGCACACCGGGCTCCCCCTGGCTACAAATCATTGCCTCTTTGGGGTGTCTTTCGATCATTCTTTATTCCGGGCCTTTTGCTCAAATTGCTGTTGTTGTATTGATTGTCGGTAGTCTGGGCTGGTATCTCGTATGGGGTCGAAGCCGGGTAAGTTTCGAGCATGCGGTTCCGGAATTCAAAAAAAGGTGGAAGGAGCATGGGTTAAAAGTCTTTCAAATACCCGCCATTCATTATGAAGCAGATAAAGAAGCCGATTTCCTCCCGGTTGTTCGTGAGTTGAATCCTGATAATGCCCGTCGTGTGATCACTGCCCTGGCCAATCCAAAACATGAAGGATCTTTATTGAGAATCTCTCATGTAATAGCTGCTGGGCTTAAAGACGGTGGCAAAGTAATCGGATTAAGCTTGGTAAAAGTTCCCTATCAAACCCCTCTTTCCACTATTCGGGAAAAATTAGGGGAAAAAGAATTTGTCAGAGAGAGCATCGAAAAAATTAGCCGCAGATCAAGGGCAGATCAATTGGCGGTTGAAGAGAGAAAAAAAGAATTGTCAAAAACAACTTTCGAGTCTGTATCTGAAGCAGCATATGATGTTTTTAAAGGACTGATTAATGAAACTGAATCACGGAAAGCAGATATGATGGTAATGGGCTGGCAAGGCGGCTTCAGTGTCAGGAGAATCTATAAAACTCCTGTTCAAAGAATTATTAAAGATTTAAAGGCCGACCTGGCTGTGCTTAAAGAGAGAGATTTAAGTAATATTCAATCCATTGTTCTGCCATGGGGCGGAGGTTTACACGCCCAATTGGGACTGGAAGTCGGAGTTCGGATTGCCCGTACTGTAGGTGCCAGATTAAAGCTTTTACGCCTTGTAAAGATCGGAACAGACATTGAAGCGGAAAGAGCTGAACTGATTGAGAAAACAAAGCCATTAATTGGCAGTTTTACAGGATTGGAATTCGATATTCGGGAGTCAGAAGATGTGACAGGTGGTATATTTGATGAACTCTCCGGTGAAAACCACGACCTGGTAATCATCGGTGCTTCACGCGACAGGACTTTAAAGAACGTTCTCTTCGGATCTATACCTGATGTCATTGCAGATGGAGCTCCCTGCTCCGTATTGATGGTACGCCGATATGTGCCGGAGGATTGGAAATTAAAAGCCAGTGAAGGCATCAAACAGTTTAAGGAACAGCTCGGCATGACAACTTCTCCTGAGTCTGCAACAGAATAGAGGCATCTAAAGAAATGGGTTTTGTCAGTTCAGTTAACTCAATGATTTCCTCTTCAATGAGCTGGATCTGATCACTTATCAATAAGTATAACTCTTTCAGTTCCTTATCAGTCATCTCTTCCTATTATATTTTAAACTTAACAGCACTGTATGGGCGGACAAGGCGTATCCCCATACGAACAATAAACACAACAATCACCGGACAACGGTTTAAGGGTTTTTTTACATTGTGGGCAATCCCAAAAATATTGACAGGATGTGGTGCTCATTATTTCCTTTTGCAGATGTCCACATTGTGGACAAGTGATTGTGGTCAATAATTCTTTATCATCATTTTTCATCATACAAAGAAGATAACCATCGCGGCATAAGAAATCATTGCCAGTAACCCGGCCATAATTGCAAGCGGCAACTGTGTGGTTACGTGATCCATGAGATCACAACCGGTTGCCAGTGAACTTAAAATCGTCGTATCAGAAATTGGTGAACATTGATCTCCCATCACGCTCCCTCCAATTACAGCTGCAAAACATAGCTGAAGAAAGAAGATATCCGGTACAACAGCCCAGGCCAGCGGGATTGCAACCGGAAATACAACGGCATAGGTTCCCCAGGAAGTACCGGTTGAAAAAGCTATAATCATGCACAGAACCATTAAAATACCGGGTAGTATTGACGGGACAATCAGATCTCCTATCATCGCAACCACATAATCTGCAGTACCTACAGCATCAGCAACCTCTTTTAAACTAACCGCAAAGGCTAATATAATAGCACCAATGGTAACCCCTTTACACCCATCAACGAAACCGTTGATTGCGACCTGAAGCTTCATCCCTTTTGCGAGTGCAATACCTATTCCGGCCAAAACGGCCAATATAAAGGCTTCCGCTATCAGCAGTGTCGGATCATCCTTCTGCCCCAGAAAAAAATAGGTAACTACATAAGGAATGATCGCAACACCAAGAAGGGTTCCGATTGGCCCAAAAAAATCGATTAACCCGGGATTGTAGTCCTTGGGCACTTTCTGTTGAGTAAGTTCATCCGCCGCCATAGGAGTTGCACCTTTTCGGTCCAGCGGCCCCCCGCTTCTGACACGTTCAATAGCAGCACGCATTTTTTTACCGGGTACCCAGGGCAATTTTTCCAGGGCAAAAATAAGTGTAATCAGTATGGCAAAAATGGCGTAAAAATTGAACACGATAGAACTGAAGAAAAAATTTACACCATCCTGAGCTGTCACAAATATAGGAAGGGTGCCGATAACCAAACTGCTCACATAAAACGGCCATACATTAAATGGAATCAGGGTCGCTGCCGGCGAAGCCGTGCTATCTACCATGAACGCCAGCTCTTCATGAGAAACCTGGTGTTTATCAGCTACCGGCCTCACGGTTGCTCCGGTCAGAACGGTACTGATGGTGCCACCCTGGTGAAATATCAGCCCCATCATCCACGCAAAAAATTTAGCAGATCGGGGTCCCCGAACCATCAATTGACTCGCCCATGCAGCGAATTTCTCAGCGCCACCTGTCCGGGTCCAGATACCAATCAAGCCCCCCAACGCCCAAAGATAAACGAGCAGGATGAGGGCAAAACTTTCTGTCCCTATCGATGGTATTAAAAAACTTTGCACGATGTTCATTTCACCGGCTATGACACCTCCCAAACAGATTCCGATAAAGAGTGCGCTCACTACTTCGCGTGTCCAGAATGCAAGTACGATAGCCACAAGTGGCGGCATAACAGACCAAAACCCATAGTGGCCATCCTGTTCCGGAATTATTTCATTCATCCCGGTATAGACGCCGGCTATGATAAGTGCAATAAATGCACCTGTGTATATTCGCCGCCTGTTCTTTCGATCTCCAAAACGGGTCTCAATGTATCCGGATATGTTGCTCATTCAGTCATGGATTAGTTATGAAAGCATAAAAGAAGAGATTCAACGGAGATTGTCAACATAAAAGTTATAATCATTTATAATTGATAGCAGAATGCCCATAGAATCGTTATTTTTGTCGCTCAAAGTTATACTCTTTATCTGTTCTGTCAAATTTTTTGAATAACAGGCCGGGCCAATTTTAAAACAATATTGAATTCACCCATACGATATGGATCTGATACAAGCGGTAATACTTGGAATAGTTGAAGGGTTAACCGAATTCCTGCCAATTTCATCAACGGGCCATTTAATCGTTGTCGCCGATTGGTTGGGAGTAGAACCAAGCGATCAGAATACAGCCTTTAAAGTGATAATTCAGGTTGCAGCTATTTTTGCTGTTATCACAAATTACAAAGAGCGTTTTCATGTCCGGCATATTACTCTTTGGATGAAAATTTTTATCGCCTTCCTGCCGATTGCAATCATCGGCGTCCTGTTCGGTGATCAAATTGAGGAACTCTTTGTTGTTCAAACAGTTGCATGGATGTTTATTATAGGGGGAATCATTTTCCTCGTTTTGGAGCACTATTATGATGAGGATATTCAGCCGGTGCGTTCGATGGATCAGATCAGTTTTAAACAGTCGGCCTGGGTCGGGTTTGCGCAGGTTTTTGCGGTCGTGCCGGGAACCAGCAGAGCCGGGGCAACCATTGTTGGCGGAATGTTGACCGGAATGGATCGGAAAACCAGTGCTGAATTCTCTTTTTTGTTAGCCCTGCCCGTATTAGCTGCCAGTGCAGCGTATTCGATGCTAAAGTATTGGCAGGAGTTTGCAGACACGACTTTTGTTCCGCTCATCGTAGGATTTATTGTCTCTTTTTTGGTGGCATTTCTGACTATGAAACTCTTCCTCAGTTTTCTGGAGCGATTTACCTTCAGGGCCTTTGGAGTCTATCGAATCCTGTTTGGTGCATTGTTGTTATTTCTTCTCTATTAATTAATGTCTTAAATCATCCAAGGATGAAATAAAGAACCCGTTATCTGAACGATAACGGGTTTTAAATCTCATAAATACTGTACTAAACTAATGCTCAGGATTTAATAGTTGATCCGTATATATACGCGATCACTACTCCTCCTAGGGTGTTCAATCGGATTATGGAGTTCAATCTCTAAATTGTCATTTTTTCAATCTGATTCTGTCAAAATGATATAGTGTCTTAAAATTTGACAGTTATAGATCGAATAAATTTCAGTTAAAGTCTTTAAGAATCGATTTTGGCACATCATTTGATGAAATATTTTTTGGATTGTTCATGTACAGTCCATCTAAATTTTAATCTTTTTAACCGAAAATTAATTGTTGAGGAGGTTATTATGATGTTAACAAGAAGAACAGAACTACCAACATTAGCGCGACCGCGATACAATACGCCAGTGAGCTTGTCCAGCTGGATAGATGAAGTGTTCAAGGATGCATTTCAGTGGGATGAGGGCACATTTGTACCAGAATTAAATGTGTATGAAACTGCCAAAATGTTTGAAGTAACTCTTGAACTCCCAGGGATGAGTAAAAAAGAGTTTGATATCACACTGAATGATAATGTATTGACGATCAGTGGTGAACGTCATGCCTATCGCAATGGTGATGAAAATGAGCGAAAATATCACAGGGTTGAAAGCCGTTTCGGACGATTCAGCCGCTCATTGCCCCTGCCAAATACAGCGGATATGGACAAAATTAAGGCTACTTACGAAAATGGCGTTCTGGCAATTTCTATTCCGAAATTAAAAGAGAAAGCAGGACGAAAAATTGAAATAGCATAAAAGCTGAAACTGATTTTGAAAAATTTTAAAGTCATCTGAGGTACTCTCAGATGACTTTTTTTATTTTCGTACTTAACGAGATCATCAACTACACTTCACAAAAAAGAACTTCCACCATCGAAAACGCCATTCTTCAGAATCCTGAATAGTAAATCCGGCCTCTGTAAGCATCCCTTTCATCTCATCCAGTGTTCGTGTATTCATCTCTTGATCAGATACAACGGTGATGATCCAATTCAGGAATCGGAAAAAGCCGGTTCTGTTCCAGCTTAAAATATAGAGATCACCGCCACTCTTTAACATTCTTCTAAAATGTGATAAAACAGCAGGATGGTCTGTATAATACCGAAAAGAATTCAGGCAGATAATTTTTGTGAATTCATCATCTCTAAATGAGAGATCTTCTGAAAAGTCGGAAGTATACTCCACTTCTTTATGATATCGTAACCGATACTTCGCATGTTCAAGCATTCCCTTTGACGGGTCGTTCAAGACCAATCTTTTAAATGGACCATATTTACTCAATATGCTTTCGGCCAGAATTCCCGTTCCGGCGCTTACATCCAATATTTTATCCTCTTTTTTTAAAGATACTTTATTGACCATCTTTTGATGTGTATGCCGCAGATAGGCCCTGTAGATACGATCATATCTATCTGCCAGTTTATCAAAGGTCTCTCTGTTTTTTTGGGCTTTTGTTTTAATAATCACACCTCTAAAGATTCATTCACTCCAATTTCCAATCAACTCTTCCCGGTTCACTTCCGTTTGTCAGCTTCCAAACAATTTAATCAATTCTGTAGCCGCTTTAAAGGAGCTAAGTGTCCCCTCAGCAACTTTATTTTCAATGGCCTTCAGTCTGCATTTGATGGCCGGGTGTTTATAGAACGTCTCTTTTAGGCGATAGTGTATATTTTCATACATCCAATCTATCGCTTGTTCTTTTCGATGATTTTTGAAGTGTCCGTTTTTTTGTGTTAAGGTGATATAATTCTTCACCTCATCCCAAATATCCTCAAGTCCGGATCCATCAAGGGAAGAACAGGTTTTTACGACCGGTTTCCATCCGGAGGGCTGGCGGGGAAAAAGGGACAATGCGTTTTGATACTCTTGTTTAGCCCGTTTCGCGGCCTCAACATTATCTCCATCTGTTTTATTGATCGCAAGCAGATCGGCCATCTCCAGAATACCTCTTTTCATTCCCTGCAACTCATCCCCGGCGCCGGCTAACATTAAAACCAGGAAAAAATCTACCATCGAGTAAACAGCTGTCTCTGACTGTCCAACACCCACCGTTTCAATAAAAATCATCTCATAGCCGGCTGCTTCACACAATAACATCGTCTCTCGGGTCTTCCTTGCAACCCCGCCCAGAGTGCCGGCTGTTGGCGATGGACGGATATACGCATCCGGATGAGTCGATAAAAAATGCATTCTTGTTTTATCTCCCAGAATGCTCCCTTTTGAACGGCTGCTGCTGGGATCTACGGTCAATACAGCAATCCTTTTCCCTTCAGAAATCAGGTTTTTCCCAAATACATCAATAAAAGTACTTTTCCCAACTCCCGGAACACCGGAAATCCCGATTCGCAGTGATTCCCCGGTTTTTGGCAGACACTGCTCAAGAATTTGTTCACTCATCTCCCTGTGATCGTCCCGGGAACTTTCAATAAGGGTTATCGCTTGCGACAGAAATGTCTTATTTCCCGATAATATGCCCTCCACATATTCATCCACTGATTTTAAAGAGCCTTTTTTTGCTCTGAAATCCGGATTTACTGATTCAAAAATTTTTTCCTCTTTACTCATCCATCAAGATATGTAAGATCTTCTGTGCCGCTTGTGCAATCACTGTACCGGGGCCAAATACTGCAGCAACGCCTAATTCGTAAAGAAATTCATAGTCCCGATTTGGAATCACCCCGCCTACAATTACGACGATGTCTTCCCGGCCCAATTTTTTCAGTTCGTTGATGACAGCAGGAACCAGGGTTTTGTGTCCGGCCGCCAAGCTGGACAGTCCCAGAATATGAACATCATTTTCTACAGCCTGAGCAGCTGCCTCTTCCGGAGTTTGAAAAAGCGGGCCGATATCCACATCAAAACCTAAATCGGCAAAACTTGTAGAGATCACTTTAGCTCCGCGATCGTGTCCGTCCTGACCCAATTTTGCGACCATTATTCGCGGGCGGCGGCCCTCTTTAATCTCAAACTGATCCGCCAGTTTTCTCGCTTTTATAAAATCTTCATTTTGATCTATTTCTGAGGAGTACACGCCGGATATGGATTGTATGGTTGCTCGGTAACGCCCAAACTCATTTTCCATCGCCAGAGAGATTTCACCTAAAGTAGCTCGCTTACGAGCGGCATTCACGGCCAATTCAAGCAAATTGCCTGAACCCGATTTTGCGCACTCAGTAATAGCTTTCAGAGTTTCATCGACATCGGTTTGATTCCGCTCTGCTTTTAGTTTTTGAAGCCTCTCCAACTGAGATTGAAGCACTTTTTCATTATCTACCACTAGAATATCAATTGGATCTTCTTTTTCCAACCGATATTTATTTACACCCACAATCGTCTCTTTGCCGCCATCAATCCTTGCCTGTTTCCTTGCAGCGGCCTCTTCAATCCGCATTTTGGGGATTCCTGCTTCAATCGCTTTACTCATGCCACCCAGCTCTTCGGTTTCACGAATGAGCTTCCATGATCTCTTAACAATTTGATCTGTCAGATATTCTATATAATATGATCCCGCCCACGGATCGATTGCCTTTGTAATTCCGGTCTCTTTTTGAAGATAGATTTGAGTATCACGCGCAATTTTTGCGGAATAATCGGTTGGCAGTGCAATTGCCTCATCCAGTGCATTCGTGTGCAGCGATTGCGTATGGCCGAGAGCAGCCGCCATCGCTTCAACCGTTGTTCGGGTGATATTGTTGTATGGATCTTGTTCGGTTAAGCTGTATCCGGATGTCTGGCAGTGCGCCCTCAGCGAAAGCGATTTTGGGTTTTTTGGCTTGAACGGTTTCAACAGGGATGCCCAAATCAATCGGCCGGCTCGTAACTTTGCAATCTCCATATGATAATTCATACCGACGCCCCAAAAGAATGAGATGCGGGGTGCAAAATCATCGATATCCAAACCGGCATCGATTCCCTGTCTCACGTACTGAAGTCCGTTTGCAAGGGTATATGCCAATTCCAGATCTGCCGGAGCGCCTGCTTCGTGCATGTGATATCCACTGACACTGATGCTGTTAAAACGGGGCATCTTCTTTGATGTGTAGTCAAAAATATCACCAATAATTCTCATAGACGGTTCCGGCGGGTAGATGTAAGTATTTCGAACCATAAACTCCTTCAGAATATCATTCTGAATCGTACCGCTCAGCTTTTCAATTGAGACCCCCTGTTCCTCAGCCGCAACAATATAGAATGCCATGATTGGGATCACAGCGCCGTTCATCGTCATGGATACCGACATTTTATCAAGTGGAATCTGATCAAATAGAATCTTCATATCCAGAATTGAGTCGATGGCTACCCCTGCTTTTCCGACATCACCGGTTACCCTGGGATGATCTGAGTCGTACCCCCTGTGAGTAGCCAGGTCAAAAGCTACGGAGAGGCCCTTTTGTCCGGCCGCCAGATTTCTTCGATAGAAAGCATTTGATTCTTCCGCTGTAGAAAACCCGGCATACTGTCTGATTGTCCATGGCCGCTGTGTGTACATAGTGGCATAGGGCCCTCTGAGAAATGGGGGAATTCCGGCGGCAAACTCCAGATGTGACATTCCTTCGAGGTCGTCAGAACTAAATCGTTTTTTTACATCGATTTTTTCGGGAGTACTCCAAACTTCATTGGTGTCTGAAGATTCAGTTTGATGAGTCATGGGTTTAACATTAACGTTGAAATCTGGAATGCTCGCTGCAAAATTAGATCTCTTTAGCCGGCCAGCTTTTTCACCTCGTTCATCATCCTTTTCATTTCGCCGTTCGTCTATTCCACCCCGTCCATCGTCCTCTTTATTTCGACGATTGTCTATTGCACCTCGTCCATCATCCTTTTCATTTCGCCGTTCGTCTATTGCACCCCGTCCATCGTCCTCTTCACCCCGTTCGAGTTGATTAAACTTTTGGAGTGTCCCGCCTGTAAGAGAGTCCATAAATCCACCCTCTGATTCAATTTTCTTATATAGATTCCACGATTTTTCTGCAAACTCATGCGTCAAAAATTCAACATAATATGATCCGGCCGCAGGATCTTCAACTTTACCCAAATGCGCTTCTTCTCTCAACACATGGTGAATATTTCTGATAATTCTTGCGGGTAATATTTTGGTAGATTTTTGCAATTTTCCCGGTGGCCTGATCATTACCATGCCGGAACCCCCTGCAATGGCACTCATTGCACTCGTCACGGATCGAAGTAAATTTTTCTCTGTTTCACCGATAAAACCTTCTTTTGGATCTACTTCAGTAAGGATTTGCGGGTGGGCTGACACGGGTTGATTGTGTGTTTTTGCAAATAGATTCCAGAGGATTGGAATTGCTCTCAATTTAGCCATCTCCGGGAAATAGAGCGATTTCGAGAGTGTTTTGATCATCACGTGATCCATCACACTTTCTCTCTGATTTGGCTCAAGATTCAACATAATTTCATTCAGCATAGAGAGTGCAATTGCCAACTCTTCTACAATGGTTGCACCCCTAAATCTAAAGAGCGCGGTATTTAGCAACACTTTTGACCGATTTTTCCTCTCGATTAGATCTGCAACGGTTTGAAATTGCTCTTTTGCATCAACTTTTTGCAATCCGTTTCGAATCAAAGATGAAAAAGGATCCATAACGAAACGATATCCATTGCGATCCCTTCCAAAATTTTGCAAATATCCATCTGTTACAGTGAAATTTGAGTCACATTGAAAGATCAATTCACAGGCCGGATCTACTTGATGGATCAATTTTTCAAAGTCACTTCCGGTTGAGAGTGTCGTTCTATTCTCAAGCTCTTCGTTTCCATCTTGAATGTCAGTTTGAACTTCAATGAAGCAAACATCCGCCCCGCCTTTTACAGCCTTTTTTATGGCGCGGTTCGCATCTATCGGGGTCTCTCCGGAAATTGCTTCACAGCATAACCATTGCTTTGGTTGATGCGGGCGTAAATGCTCATTTAGTTCTAGCGAATCCAGGTCTTCAATCGTAAAATAGGGCGGTGCTACCACTCCCTCGCCTGAATCCCAAAAAAGCTCGTCCGTGAGCTCATTCAGATTCAGATCCTCCTTCACACACTTTTCCCATTCCTTTTTATCCGACGGCGGGAATCCTGAAAATAATTCTTTATGATTTGGATCTTTATCTGTCACGATACTATTTCATTAACTTAATTAAACCTCTACGCTTATATACTTTCCTGCTTACTTGCCAGCCTACCATCTTATCTGCTATCCTGGATTCTTGGTCTACGTTGCATGGGCGAAGTAGACAGCGATGTAAAGACTTCTGCTTTTTGAATTTTTCACTTTTCACTTTTCACTTTTCACTCCTGATAGCTGATAGCTGATAGCTGATAGCAAAAAAATATACTATTCTCTAATCAACATATAAAAATAGCAATAGAGCCACACCTTACCTAACCTTTTCAAGTGATTGTGTTGCGGAAAAGCGCTTGCATATGCTTATATTGTGGATCCAATAAATACTATTCATTAGAAAATAACAAAATTTAAAAATGACTGATTCTACTCAACGTATTGCCCCTCTTACACATCTCACTGAAGATGAGCAGATGCTCAAAGATGCAGCTGCTGAGTTTGCCGATACAATCATAAAGCCAAAAGTCCAAGAAATGGATGAAGCGGCAAAACTGGATCCCGAACTGATTAAAACTTTTTTTGAAATGGGATTTATGGGGATTGAGGTCCCGGAAAAATATAATGGCGGTGGGGGTACTTTTTTTATGAGTATCCTCGCGATTGAGCAGATTTCCAGGGTAGATGCGTCGGTTGGTGTTTTCATGGATGTACAAAATACACTTGTGAATAATGCTTTTTTAAGGTGGGGGACAGAGGAGATCAATGAAAGATTTTTATCCCAATTGGCAACAGAAAAAGTAGGTGCATATTGTCTGTCCGAAGCCGGTTCAGGGAGTGATGCTTTTGCTTTAAAGTGCTCGGCAAAAGAAGATGGGGATCACTTCATTTTAAACGGAACAAAACTATGGATTACCAATGCAAATGAAGCCGATATTTTTCTGGTTTTTGCAACGATTAACCCGGATGCAGGGTATAAAGGAATCACCGGTTTTATTGTAGAAAGAGGTATGGAGGGGTTCTCCATTTCCAAAAAAGAGAATAAATTGGGAATTCGGGCGAGTTCTACCTGCGAACTGCTTTTTGAGGATGTAAGAGTCCCAAAAGAAAATATACTCGGGGATATTGGGAAAGGATATAAAGTGGCCATTGAAACCCTGAATGAAGGACGAATTGGAATTGGGGCACAGATGATTGGCATTGCGCAGGGATCATACGATGCTGCACTTGCCTATACGCAGGAGAGAAAACAGTTTGGCAAGGCGATTTCAGATTTTCAGGGTGTCCAGTTTCAGCTGGCTCAGATGGCCATCGAACTGGAAATGGCACGTCTGCTTGTTTATAACGCCGCCAGGATAAAAGAGGCGGGTCAGCCGTTTCTCAAAGAAGCAGCTATGGCTAAATACTACAGTGCTGAAGTCGCAGAAAAACTTAGTTCCATGGCAATTGATCTTTTTGGCGGTTACGGCTATGTAAAAGAGTATCCGGTTGAGAAATTCTATCGCGATTCAAAAATTGGCAAGATTTATGAAGGGACCTCCAATATGCAGCTTCAAACGATCTCTAAGATCATTTTAAATGGATAGATAAACATTTTATCTTTGAAGAAGCATGTTCTTAACATCAATAGAGTGCGATTTCAATTAATCAATTCAAGAATGTATATTCTTCGGGAATGATTTGATGTAGTGAAACTGTTATAGAAATATTTCTAGCAAGTAAGGAGTTAAAATTAATTTTATAATAAAATGGAGTGCTCAAGCTCGCTCAGCAATATAATCTAATACATCATGAAAGATTTTAAGGAGTTTCTGAAAACTAATAGTAAAAACGAGGAGTCCTATAAAAAACTCCTCGATTTTTTTGATCAATTAAAGAATGAAAAAGAGACCGTTGATCATCGACTATCGCTTTTGGAAAGAGCAATTAGCAGTGATTATGATTCTATCTTAATCACATCACTTCATTTAGAAGCACCGGGACCGCAAATCGTCTATGTGAATGATGGTTTTACAAAAATGACGGGATACTCCAGAGAAGAGGTGATCGGTAAAACACCCCGAATATTACAGGGTGAAAAAACGGATCGGGCAGTGCTGGATAAACTGAAACAGAGGCTTAAAGATGGCCAGGCTTTCTTTGGACATACCGTTAATTACCGAAAAGATGGAACTGAATTTATCAATCAGTGGGATATTCACCCACTTACCGATGAAAAAGGTGAAATTACACATTGGGTATCTTATCAACATGACATTACAGAGAGAAAACGATCGGAGAAGAAAGTTGTTGACTCACAGGTAGAATTTGACCGCTTGAAGGAAGAGTCGAAAAAAACGTTGGTAGATATTGATGTTCAGGGAAATATCATCACTTCAAATAAAGCATTCAGAGATCTGACAGGATTTGATGAGGATGAACTCAAAATGAAAAAAATCTGGGAGCTCCTGGCTGAAGAACAGATCGAATCGTTTAAACATAAATTCGACAAATTTAAACCCAGTGATTTTGAAAATATCTCTTTTAACCTGGTTCTGGTTAATAAAAAAGGAACTGAAATTGAGGTCAATATTAAAACCAGGCTATTGACCATCGATGACCAAACGATCTTGCGGGCTTCTTTCGAAAATAAATCGCTTCAAAAACGCATCATGGCAATCCTTAAAATGCGCAACTCAAATATTGAGAAGATGTTTGATGTCGATAAGGACTTTCGATATAGCATTTTACCGGAAGGAAAAAATAGTTTTCGTTTCAAATATCTCTCCGATACCTTCCAAAACATAACCGGTATCCCTTCCGGTAATCCATCCGGTCTCAATCTTGAAGAGATCGTACATCCGGAAGATTTAAAGAAGGTACACGCTCACTTGAAGCTGGTTTTAGAGGGCAAGCCCAGTACAGAACAATTCAGGATTAAGGGCAAGAATGGAGACTATATCGTCGTTATAGATTATGCAAAACCGGTTTGGGATTCCGCTAATGCAGTTGTCGAAGAAATCAAAGGATCTGTATCGACTGAAATATCATCGGCAATGACAAAGTCGAACAGTTAAGTTTATATAATACTATACTGTCCTGAATTTCAAGATTGATATTGAATTATTATCACAATGACTATAGAAGAAAAACAGGATCGGATTATTCGCCAGTTTAATCTATTGGGCGACTGGCCGGAAAGATATAAATACATCATAAAATTGGGCCAAAAGTTAGACCCCATTGATGAAGCAAAAAAAATCGATGAAAATCTTGTCCGGGGCTGCCAATCACAAGTATGGCTTGTTACTGATTTAGAAGATGATAAAGTAAATTTTTATGCGGACAGTGATGCAGCCATCACAAAAGGCCTGGTCGCTCTTTTGGTACAATTTTATTCGGGCGAAACACCGGATGCTATACTAAATACCAGTCCGGCTTTTATAAAAGAGATCGGCATGGAAGATCATCTATCTCCTACCCGATCGAACGGATTGGCCTCGATGGTTAAGCAGATGAAAATTTACGCCATGGCTTATAAGAGTAAACTGGGGCAGAATTAAGTTCCCTGTCTACTCCCGTATCACCCCGAGGGATCGGGACTGTCG
>TARA_R100001143_G_scaffold63541_3_pt1 | contig 20800 bp, 24 predicted proteins | sample TARA_R100001143 | Tara Oceans TARA_R100001143 (sample SAMEA2621300) | marine metagenome | biome: marine biome (ENVO:00000447); feature: mesopelagic zone (ENVO:00000213); material: "saline water (ENVO:00002010), including plankton (ENVO:xxxxxxxx)" | depth 800 m | reverse complement strand
GATAAAGGGATCCTGGTGATTCCAAATAACCGCGCACCACACTAGTGTGGCGGCGGGTCAAAGGCCCCGTCAAACGCATTGGTATAAAAGCCCAAATATCCCTGGATCGATGTTATGCCCGGGATCGGGGTTTCATAACTCCAGGCGATGGGATCAATGGTCCGACCATCGGCCAATACTGCCTTCCAATGGGTCGCATCCCCTTTATAGGGACAATGTGTCACCTTCGTTGCTGGATGCAGGAAACCCTGTGGAAGGGCTGATTTCGGGATGTAATAGGTCGGTGGATACCGTCCCTCCCGCAGGATCAGGGCATCGGTTGTTTCAGCGATACTGTGTCCCCTGACCGAAAGTGTGACCGGACCCGGCGCATGTTCAACCGTGATCGGGTGATCCGGGGTGCCAGCCTGTTCCAGGATGTCTTGGGGCATTCTGATGTCTCCTCAGGCCGACAGGCGTTTTGCGTGCCAGGCGATATGGTCTCCGATGAAGCTGGCAACGAAGTAATAGCTGTGATCGTAACCCGGCTGAAGGCGAAGCTCCAAGGGCACATTCGCATCCCGACAGGTCTCTATCAGAAGCTGGGGTTTCAATTGGTTTTCCAGGAAATTATCAGCATCGCCCTGATCCACCAATATGTCGCCGGACCAGCCTTTCTGGGCGATCAACGCACAGGCGTCATGGGCTGCCCAAGTGGCACGATCATCGCCCAGATACCGCCCCAGCGCCTTTTCGCCCCAGGGAACCTGGCTGGGGGCGACAATGGGGGAAAAGGCCGAAACACTGCTATAGCGATCCGGATTTCTAAGGGCCAGGGTCAATGCCCCATGACCCCCCATGGAATGACCTGAGATACCGCGCGCTGAGACAGGATTGCACAGATGCGGCTCAATCACTGTAGGCAGTTCGTCCACCACATAGTCATACATGTGATAGTTTTTAGACCAGGGTTGCTGGGTCGCATTGACGTAAAAACCTGCCCCTTTGCCGAAATCATATTCATCCGCCGCATCCGGCACGGTATCCCCGCGCGGGCTGGTATCCGGACAGACGATGACCATGTTATGGGCGGCGGCATAGCGTTGCGCGCCCGCCTTGGTCACAAAATTCTCCCAAGTGCAGGTCAGACCCGACAACCAGTACAGAACGGGACGCGGCGCATCGCTGCTTCTGGCCGGTTCAAACACGGCAAATTCCATCCGTGTGCCGGTTGCCTTGCTGTCATGCGCATATACGGACTGCGTTCCGCCAAAGCATTTCCATTGATAGAGCGTTTCAAGCGCCATGCAAAATTCTCCAATGATTAGATGTTCCCAGGTTGGATTGCATACTGGCAACCACGGCATTCGTAAGCAAGGGCGTGGGGTTAACTGCGATCTACAGCCGGAAGGCGACTGCTGGTAACAGTTGTGATTGCAAGTTTTGCGGCCTGGGGCAAATCCGGCGCTTCCAGCGCGGCATTGGCGGCATCGATCAACTGGTCCTCCGCCTTCTTGCACTGGGACAATGCCGATGAGATCGGGTCACCAGACAGGCCTGCGCGCAGGTCAGTCCAGACCGCTTCAAAGACCTCCCCCTCTTCTGGTGGGTTTTTCGCTGGGGGGGCCTGATCCTGGGCGCGCACAACGTCACTCAGCGTTTCTGCCAAATCTTCATGCGCCACGGCGGCGGACCGCAATTCATCGGACTTGGTCATTCCGTCGACATCGGCTGCGCGCAATAAGACCCAGTTGCTATGTCTGGCCGCTTTTATCACATCATTGATCGCAGCAATTTCCGGCGGGATCAGTAGAGACATGCGAGGTCCTCTCTGTATTAATCCGCCTGGGTTGAGGGGGCAAAGATTGTCAGGCTTTGCGGGCGGATCGAAATGCTTATCGGTGTTTGCGCGACGATCTCTCCATCGACATTCACTTTTTTGGCGCGTCTGGATGCCGTCTCAATCGTAACCTCCTGGGCGGTTCCGGTATGGGCACCGTCCCCTTCTTTCAGGGTACCACGCCACAGGCCGGGCAGGAACCACAGCCAATGCAGGGCATTGCGCGGTGCTACATAATATAGGCGCAGCAAGCCGTCGTTCAATTGCGCCTGTTCATCCAGGGTCAGCCCGCCGCCATAGTGACGCCCGCATCCTACTGCCAATAATGAACACCGCGCGCGTCGGCTCTTGCCATCCGTTGTGATCTTCAATCTCAGGGGACGATGTTTCTGCCATGCCTGAACCCAGCGAATGGGATAGGCAAACCGGCCCAGCAGTTTTTTGGCGCGATCTTCGTGCAGGCTGGCGATTTCAACACTGATCCCCAGGCTTGCGACATTCAGGAAGGGGCGATCCGCAATCAGTCCAGTATCAACCGCCAAACGGTGCCCTTCGGATATGATCTTTGCGGCGGCTTGTGGGGTGGTTGGAATGCCAACGCCACGGGCAAAGTCATTCGCGGTGCCCAAGGGTAGGATACCAATCGTTTCGCGCCGCTCTAACAGGGCAGGCAGCAATCCGCTGATCGTCCCATCCCCACCCCCGACCAGAATGGCGTCGGTTTCAGGCAGCTTGGCGATGTCATCCAAGGCCTGTTCACAGGATGTCATCCAATGGGTTGTGACGTCAATTCCGGCCTGTTCCAGGGCCTCAATAAACGCTTCCGCCATTTCCTGTGCGGCGCGCGCATTGGGATTGATGAAACAATCCGCTCTGGTCGGGGGATTACCCCCGGATGTGGAGTCTGGAGGGGCGGAGTTAAGCACCTATCGGATCCGCCCCTGTCGATTAGTCAAAGACAACGACGGACCGGATGCTCTCACCGCTGTGCATCAGGTCAAAGGCCTTGTTGATATCATTCAGGGGCATGGTATGGGTGATCATCGGGTCGATATCGATTTTGCCATCCATGTACCAATCAACGATTTTGGGCACATCCGTGCGACCGCGCGCCCCGCCAAAGGCGGTGCCACGCCAGGATCGACCGGTCACCAACTGGAACGGACGGGTTGAGATTTCCTGGCCCGCACCGGCAACGCCGATGATGATGCTTTCGCCCCAGCCTTTGTGACAGCATTCCAAGGCCTGGCGCATTGTGTCCGTGCGCCCGATACATTCAAAGCTGTAATCCGCGCCGCCTTTGGTCAGATCCACCAGATAGGGGACCAGATCGCCTTCAACCTCTTTCGGGTTCACGAAATGGGTCATGCCGAACCGTTCCGCCATTTCCTTTTTCGCCGGGTTCAGATCAACCCCGACAATCATATTCGCGCCTGCCAGCCGGGCACCCTGAATGACATTCAGACCGATCCCGCCCAGGCCAAAGACCACGACATTGGACCCGATCTCAACTTTCGCTGTGTTGATTACCGCACCAATCCCCGTGGTCACGCCACAGCCGATATAGCAAATCTTATCAAACGGCGCGTCTTCCCGAACCTTCGCCAGGGCAATTTCCGGCACAACCGTGTGATTGGCGAAGGTGGAGGTCCCCATATAATGCAGAATCGGCTCCCCGTTCAGAGAAAAACGTGATGAGCCATCGGGCATCAGGCCCTGACCCTGGGTGGTGCGGATTGCCTGACACAGATTGGTTTTCGGATTCAGGCAGTATTCGCAGACACGGCATTCCGGCGTGTACAGGGGGATCACATGGTCGCCCTTTTTCAGGGTGGTCACGCCGGGTCCAACATCGACCACGATCCCCGCACCCTCATGGCCCAGAATGGCTGGAAACGCGCCTTCGGGGTCATCGCCGCTGCGGGTGAACTCGTCCGTGTGACAAACGCCCGTCGCCTTGATTTCCACCAATACTTCGCCTGCACGCGGTCCTTCCAGATCGACCTCTTCAATGCTCAGTGGTTTTCCAGCCTGAAAGGCAACAGCGGCACGGGTTTTCATGGGTGGTTTCTCCCTAAACTTGGATTGGATTTTTCGGGCCAGAGACTGCCAGCCCCGTCCCAGTGGCGCAAGTATCTCTGTCCTTATTTTTCCTGGGCGGCCTGGACACAGGCGGCGGCGGCCTGACCCAGAAATGCGATGTCGGCGGCGATGGTAACGAAGCGGAAGCCCCAGGCCCGGCAGGCCCGCGCCATGGCGGCATCGGAACAATGGATGCCCGCCAGCTTGCCATTGGCCTTGGCAATGTCGGCGATGCGGGTCAGGGCGGCGATAAAGTCCTTATCGGTTGGCATGGCTGGCTGCCAATTGCCCATGGCCAGGCTCAGGTCATTGGGCCCCACAAACAGCGCATCCAGGCCCGGCGTGGCGGCAATCTCTTCCAGGTTCTCATAGCCGTCTTTGGTTTCAATCATGGCGGCCACAAACAGGGTGTCATTGGCCGCCTTGGTATAGCCAACCCCGTCATCCATGCCGGCCCGGACAGGGCCCCAACTGCGTTCTCCCAACGGGGGATAGCGGCAGGCACGCACCAGGGCCTCAGCCTCGTCCCGATTACCAACCATCGGCGCGATGATACCGGCGGCTCCCCCATCCAGGGCGCGCATGGCATCTGCCATCGTATTCCAGGGCACCCGCACCCAGGGACAGGCCTTGCCAATGCGCCCGATGGCGGCCATCTGCTGCCACAGGGTCGCGTCGTCGATCAGGCCGTGCTGACGATCCAAACACAGAAAATCGAAGCCGGATCGCGCCGCCACTTCTGCAGTCAGCATGCTGTCGGTCATGATCATGGTTCCGATGGCAAAACCACCGTCGCGCAAGCGGTCAAATGCGGTCATCTTAAATTTCCCTATTCAACAGTTATGGTGATTTTGTCAGAGGTGATCATCGGGTCAAACGGCACATGATCGCCATCGCCCAGCACCATCATCAATGTATAGGTGCCGGGATCCAGGTTCAGTTCCACCTCTGTCTGGCCACCGCCAAAATGCAGGTGCCGCGCGTCCTCTGGAATAGAAAACCCCTTATCTTCGGCGGTCAGTTCCGTGTTGATCAGCAGATGGTGGTGGCCGGTGCCGGGAATGTTGATTCCTGCACGGGTGATTTTTACGCCTTGTGCACCGAACTTGATCAGAAACGGGCTTTTGACGGTCGCGCCATCCTGCAGATTGGCAAAGAAAACCTGTGCGCCTGGCGGTGGCGGGCTTTGTGCCCACGCATGGGACGCCAACACCATAATTACCCCGACAAGCACGCCGCACAGAAGTCTCATCTTCAAGCCTTTCAAATCGTTACAAAGCGAATTGTACGCTATCATGGGTTCCTTGGCTTACCCAGGGTCATCGCCCAATAGTGCAGTGATTTTATGCGCCCCGGATCGAATGGGGCAAAGACATATCCTATACCAAGTTCGGTGACATCCGGGTTAAGCATGGCTTCCCGATGGCCTTCTTTTGAGGCGATCCAGGCATTGACGACATCACGGGGGGTGGACTGGCCCGCTGCGATGTTTTCCAGCACCAGGGACCATTTGTATCCCGCCCTGGTCGCCCGTTCGCCGGGACCAACATTATCCGGGTTTGTATGACTGAAGAAATCCCGCGCCAGCATATCGCGCGCCTGGGCCATACCGGCCCGGTTCAGAAAGGCATTGGGTTGCAAGGGCGGCAACTGATAGGTGGCGCGAAACTGATTGACCAGTTGCAAAATCTGCTGGGCCCAATCCGAATCGGCGGGCCTGGCCGGGGCGGCAATCACAACAGTCCAGATGCCGGGCTCTATATCTGGCACCAGCGATCCTTCGCTGCTCAGATAGGCCACTCCGATTTCTGTCGCAGTCTTGTTGGTCAGAATGCTCTGTTGGCCGCCATCCTCCAGCCATTCTGCAACCATCCTTTCCGCAGAGTCCGAATTGATGGCATAGCGTCCCCCATATAATGTGTAGGGGTATCCTTTTTCTCTTAGCAGAGCTTCCAACCCATCGGTCAGGGAGTCCAATTTCTGGCCCTGATACAGGGCCTGGGCCATTTGGCGGGCGATTTGTGTCAGGCGTGGTTCATAGCGCAGGGGGTCGCGATTGCGCTCCGCCCGCGCCCGATTGATCACTTCTATCAGGCGAGGCTCTTTTTCGTCGGTTTGTGCCCTGGCCGGGTCCGGGATTGATATCAGAAGGGGCGCGATCAGAAGCGCCATCAGGATGATTGCGCGCGTGCTGCATGCAATCTCCCTGATGATCCGTTGACCCGTCATAATCGCGCCCTGGGTTTATTCTGTTGTGAACAGGGGGGCTGCGCGCCCTGCACCTGGCCTATCCAATGCGGTTCGGATTTTCTCGGCAATCGCCAGATAGGCCTTTGCATGGGGGCTTTCTGGATCCGACACAACGATCGGATTGCCACCATCGGCGGTCAGGCGGATTTCAATCTCCAGCGGGATTTCTCCCAGGAACGGCGTGCCCAGCTTCTCCGCCTCTTTCTTTGCGCCGCCATGGCCAAAGATATGGGCTTCATGGCCGCAATTGGGGCAGATATACATCGACATGTTTTCGATTATGCCCAATACGGGCACATCGACCTTGCGGAACATGTTCAGGCCCTTGCGGGCATCCAGCAGGGCAATGTCCTGTGGCGTGGATACAATCACGGCACCGGCCAAAGGCACCTTTTGCGACATCGTCAATTGGGCATCCCCGGTGCCAGGCGGCATATCGACGATCAGGACGTCCAATTCCCCCCAAATGACATCATCCAACATTTGTTGCAGCGCGCCCATCACCATCGGGCCGCGCCAGACGACAGGCTGATCTTCCGGGACCAGAAAGCCAATCGACATGACCTTGATGCCATAGCTTTCCAGGGGCTCCAGTGTTTTGCCATCGGGCGAATTGGGGCGGCTGCCGGAAATGCCCAGCATGCGCGGCTGGGACGGGCCAAAGATGTCGGCGTCCAGCATGCCAACTCGCAGGCCCAGTTGTTTCAGGGCCAGCGCGATATTGACCGCCGTGGTGGATTTCCCAACACCACCCTTGCCGCTGGCGATGGCGACGATATGGCGGATCTTGCCAGCGCCTTTCTCTATGCCCCCCGGATTGGATGCCGGTTTTGCGGGCGCAGCAGAACCAGCACCCTTTTCTGCGGTCAGTACAGCGGTTGCCGACAGAACATCGGGCATTGCACCGACAACCTTTTCAACATCCCGGCGGGTTGGCTCATAACTTTCAGCCTTGGACGGGTCGCCGATTTCCAGGGAAATCTGGACCATGCGGTCCCGGATCGCGATGCCAGATACCAGGCCGGAACTGCCGATATCGCCGCCGCCTGGCGCACGAATGCCCGCCAAAGCTTTTCGGACTGCGTCCTCAGTAATATCGGCCATAATTCAGAAACTCCTGTCAGGATCGGGTGTGTGGCGAAAATTTGTTCAGAAATCTCGAAAAATCAACGCCCCATGGTTGGGAACTTGTCTTGTCGTACATATATGAACAGGAAGCATGGCGCAAAGACCGCATATGATAAAACATGCGTGCAGGGTTGTTTGACCCGCAAAAATCAAGTGTTATGCGCCCGTCGCAGTCTGGATGGGCGCGCGGCGCTGAATTTGACGCGACCTGCAGCCGATAAGGGCAACAGGATCGATCGTGACAAGTAATGTATTAACGGCGGACGGATCGGAACAGGATGCCTTGGGAAAATAATGGTGGCGGCCCTTGGGGCGGCCAGGGCGGCGGCGGAAATCGCGGCGGTGGAAATCGTGGTGGCGGCAATGGCGGCGGCCCGAACAGTCCTTGGGGACGTCCGGGTGGCGGTGGTGGCGGCGGCGGGCGTGGTCCCGGTGGCCAGCCCCCCGATGTCGAAGAACTGGTTCGCAAGGGCCAGGAAAAGCTGCGGTCAATGATTCCTGGCGGTTTCGGCCTTAAAGGCGGGATCGCTGTGGGTCTTTTATTGATCCTGATCTGGCTGGGTACCGGCTTTTATCGCGTTGAGGCTGACCAACAGGGTGTCGAACTGGTCTTTGGCAAGCTGACATCTGTTACCGGGCCGGGTTTGAATTATAACGTCCCCGCGCCGTTGGGTGAGGTTCTGTTGCCGCGCGTCACGGCGGTCAACACGGTTGAGATCGGGTTTAACGGCAGCGCCGGACGCACCTCGGCCTCTGAATTGCGGGCGGAAAGTCTGATGCTGACGGGCGATGAAAACATCATCGATATTCAATTCTCGGTCTTCTGGAAAATTCGCGATGCGGGGGAATTCCTGTTTAATGTCCGTAATCCAGAGCAAAGCGTGAAAAACGCTGCGGAAGCGGCCATGCGGGAAATCGTCGGTAAAAGCGCGTTTGAATATATTCGGACACGCGGTCGAAATGCCGTGGCGCAGGATGCCCATCAACGCATTCAGCAAATTCTGGACAGCTATGGTGCCGGTATTGAAATCACGCAGGTGAACCCACAGAAATTTGATCCGCCCAATCAGGTGATCGATGCCTTCCGCGATGTGCAGGCTGCGCAGGCGGATAAGGAAAAGAAAATCAACGAAGCAACGGGTCAGTTCAACGAAGTCACCCAGCGCGCAGAGGGTGAGGCGCAACAGATCCTGCGAGAAGCGGAAGCCTATCGTCAGGAGCGTGTCAACCAGGCACAGGGGGATACCCAGCGGTTCCTGGCGATCCTGACGGAATACAAGCAGGCCCCCGACATCACCAAGCGACGCATCTATCTTCAAACGATGGAAGGCGTATTGTCTAAAATGAACAAGGTTCTGATCGAACCGGGTGCAGAAGGCAGTGGGGTTGTCCCTTATCTGCCGCTGGACCAGCTTAAGACGGGAGCCGCCAAATGAACCGCAGTTCTCTTATAATTCTGGGCCTCGTGGTTGTGATCTTCATCACCGGGATCAGTGCCGCCTTTACTGTGCGGGAAACCGAACAGGTTCTTGTCATGCGTTTCGGGGAACCGCAGCGTGAAATCACGGAACCGGGCCTGCATTTTAAAGTCCCCTTTGTCGACACAGCCCGTTTCTTTGACAAGCGCGTGTTGGACTATGATGCAGATCAGCAAGAAATCCCGACCGCGGATCAGAAGCAATTGGTTGTGAACGCTTTTGCGCGCTATCGCATCACCGATCCGCTGCGCTTCTTCCAGACCGTTGGGACGGAACGGGGTATTGAGCAGCGGTTTAACTCGCTGATCAACGCATCCCTTCGGGAAGTCATCGGGGAAGTAAACCTTTCTGTGGTGTTGACGCCGGAACGCGCCCGCCTGATGGAAGATTTCACCCGCATTGTTGCGCGGGAAGCGGCAACCTTTGGGATCGAAGTGGTTGATGTGCGCATCAAACGCATCGATTTGCCGGAAGACAACAGCGAGGCGATATTCCAGCGCATGACCACCCAGCGTCAGCAGGAAGCCCGTCTGGCCCGCGCCGAAGGGGATAAGGAAGCCCAACGCATCCGTGCCGAAGGGGACAAGCGCCAGCGCGTGATTGTGTCTGAAGCCACGCGGGAAGCTGAAATCCTGCGTGGTAAGGGCGATGCGGAAGCCCAGGGCCTGTATAATAACGCCTATGGTCAGGATGTAGCATTCTTTGACTTCTGGCGGTCCATGCAGGCAATGGAGAAAGGGCTGGGGGGTGATACGACGACCTTTGTCGGTGCGCCCAACAGCGATTTCTTCCGCTATTTCCAGAACGAGACAGGGGCTGCCCCCATTTCGCAATAACCTGGATTCCGAAAAGCCAACAGAAAGCCCCGGTTTCGACCGGGGCTTTCTATTTTATGAGGGTATGTCTTTGAAAAAATATCACTGTTAAAACGTGATATGCCCTGATTCAGCCTTCATTCTTGAAATAACGCCTAGTTTTATTAAACTCTTTTGGTCAAATATATCTGTTTGTTTAATCATTTTCGGTCGGTCACGATAGAGAAATCCGTGCTTATTTGCGGCTAGGGAAGAGTAACGAGGATAAATTGTAGAGAAGAGATACCCGCGACCAATGAAAGATATTTCAAGTTTGCGAGTTTTTTCGCGGTGTGCGCAGTAGGGAGCAATAACGACTTGGCTTATTTCTTCTTCACTAAAGTTACCTATTCTGTCAATTAAACGTTCAAATCGGAAGGTTGAAAACTCAAATGGGTTATCTGTTCCGGGAGATTTAAGGTGATCTTGTATCTTTTTGTTTAGTGTTCTTGGAAGTTCGAACGATTTGTATATTTCATTTTCTGACATAGAAGCTCTCCAAATCACAGAAAGAATGAAGGATGCGATAATTTTTGGATGATCCAGGAAAACAAGATGCACTTTGGGATTAATTGGTTTCCCGAGCAGGTTTAGTTTTTGGTCAATAGGAGAGTCAAAGTTAATATTAAAGTAATTTTCGCATTCTTTACAAAGAATAGGCCATTGACCAGAGTTTATAGTTTTTCTTATTTTTTCTGCACCGTCGCTAAGTAAGATAGATTTACCACTATCCTGTCTTTGTATATTAATAAAAAAGCTTCTAGGCATGGCATGTGAGCGACATATTTCTTTATCACTGCCACAGAATTTGCATAATTTTATTAATACACTCATTTTTATGTCATTTCATTACTTGTTAGAGTCAGAGCGTGGGCTGGCTGTAATTTGTTTGCCTACTTATGAACATGATTCTGTGACGCTTTACATTTCTAAAGCGCACAGAATAGACGTTTAGCGCTTTTTTGTTTCGCGGTGCACAACTTAGCATTATATGAAATCTGCTGATTCGCCACACCAACAAGGATTGCGCCATGGGCTCGGAATTCACTTACATGATCCAAGACTCGCTTTCTGGCATCATCGCGCTGATCATCCTGATCTTCGCCCTGGTCGTTGTCTCCAAAGGGGTCAAGGTTGTCTCACAAAGTGAAGTTTATGTGGTTGAGCGATTTGGAAAATATACAAAGACCTTGCCTGCGGGCCTGAATTTCATTGTGCCCTTTCTGGATCGTGTCGCGCATCAGGTCTCCATCCTGGAACGGCAATTGCCGGAATTTGATATTTCAGTCATCACCCGAGACAATGTTGAGGTGCGATTGGAATCGACCGTGTTCTATCGCATCACCGATGCTGCTGCCTCCGTCTATCGCATCCGGGATATCAATCAGGCGATCTATACGGCGGCAACGTCGATTGTGCGCTCTGCGGCGGGTAAGCTGGAACTGGACGATCTGCAATCGTCGCGCGAATCGATGAATGAGGAAATTGCCCGCAATCTGCAACAGGCCGCCGAGGTCTGGGGGATTGAAATCACCCGCACGGAAATCACGGATGTCATTGTCGATGAACAGACCAAGGACGCCCAGCGCCAACAATTGAATGCGGAACGCCAGCGCCGGGCCGCGATTGCCACGGCAGAAGGGGAAAAGCGCGCTGTAGAACTGGCTGCCGATGCCAGATTATATGAGGCCCAGCGCCATGCAGAGGCGGTTCGGGTTCAGGCCGATGCGGATGCCTATTCCGTGAAAGTCGCAGCAGAGGCGGATGCGGAGCAAACAAAACTGATTTCACAAGCGATTGCGGCCAATGGCCAGCCCGCCATTGATTTTGAAATCATGAAACGACAGGTGGAAGCCCTTGGGGCGGTGGCGTCTTCGTCCAATACCAAAACCATCATCGTGCCAACGGATATTACCGGGGCCATCGGATCGCTGCACACCTTGGCGGAAAGCCTGGCTGGATCACGAAAGGGGGCATAGCCATGTCCATCACCTATTGGCTGTTTCAGGCAGAGGCCTGGTTGATCCTGGCCCTGGTCCTGATTATCGCCGATATCATTGTGGGTCTGGATTTCTTTGTGCTGCCCGTGGGGGTCGCTGCGGCGATCGTATCAGCCCTGCTGTTTGCAGAAAGCCGGTTCTGGTTCAGTGATACGATCCTGCTGGAAAGCTGGCGCGAGGTCCTGATCGCCTTTGCCATTCTCTCCGTCGCCGCTATCTTTCTGATCCGCAAACTGTTTCAGCGACACAACGCCGATACACCGGATATCAATCAATATTGAACGTCCAAAAAGACTTAAACTAATTCAATTTTAATGGACCGGCCCACTGCATGGGCGGCCTTTTTTAAAACCTTTAAAGAGATACTGTCGTTTCTTGGGTCTAGGATTCGATCCAATTGCGATCGGCTGGTTTCCAGACGGCGCGCCATTTCTGGCTTGCTGACCCCCTGTTCTGTCATGACTTCAGCAAGTTGGAACGCAAGAACCCTTTTCACCGCTTGATCTGCTGCTTCTTCATAGGTTCCGTCTGCTATCAGAAAGTCATCAAAGGAACTTCCGACATGCCCGGTTGTAATGTCACTCATACCTGTAATCCTTTCATGCGACGTTTTGCTAAATCCAGATCCGGTTTCGGCGTCTTTTGGGACTTTTTGATAAAGCCGTGCAAAAGAACCATGTTGCCATCAAAGGCACAAAACAGAACTCTGGAAATACGACTATCGCTCAAATTGGTTCGAATTTCCCATAAGCCGCCCCCTAAAGAACGGCAAAGGGGCATTCCAATTGGCCACCCTATTTCCGCAGTCTTGATATCAAATCCAATTGCTTTTCTATCAGTTGGGCTCAGGTCAAGCAGCCAATCGCGAACAGGCTCAGCGCCCCCGCTTTGTTGGAAAAATCGCGCTGGGAAAGCCTTTTTTGCCATCACTTATGTGTGTACCATATAAGGTACGTTTGATCAATTCTAATCCTTTGGCCCATCGATCAGAAGATCCCGGTCCTGCAGGGGTTCGCGGACTTCGTGTTCTACGGGTTCCAGCTCCGGTACTTCCCCATAGCTGTCGCCGATGGACAGTTCGGTCATCTTGCGGGCCTGGGGCAGGACGCGGCCTTCCAGGCTGGCGACGAAGGCATTGTGTTTGCCGACATGGGCGTTCAGGGATTTCGTCATGCCTGCAACGTCATTGCCCAGTTTTACCAGCCGCTTATACAGTTCGATCCCGGCCTCGTGCACCTTCTGTGCATCCTTAGAGGCCTTTTCCTGACGCCAGCCATAGGCTATGGCCTTTGCCAGGCCCAGCAATGTGGTGGGGGAGCAGATGATGACCTTCTTCTCCCAGGCCGTGTCGAACAGGCCGGGATCGCGCGCCATGGCGGCGCTGTACATCGGTTCACCGGGCACGAACATGACGACAAAATCCACCGTATCCGACGGCAGGGTCTTCCAGTAATCCTTGCGGCCCAATTGTTCCATATGGGTGCGGATCTGGCGCGCATGCTCAATCAGTTTCGCCTCGCGGGCTTCTTCGGTGTCCGCCTCCATCGCCTCCAGATAGGCTGATAGAGAGGTTTTCGCATCGATCACCAGGGTGCGCCCGCCCGGCATTTTCAGGATCACATCGGGGCGTCTGGCCCCGTCTTCGGTCTCAAAATGCTTTTCCGTCTCGAAATCCACATATTCAGCCATACCCGCCATTTCTAACAGGGTGCGCAATTGCTGCTCCCCCCAGCGTCCACGGGTTTTGGGGGCGCTGCGCAGGGCATTGACCAGGCTGACGGTGGTGTCGTTCAGCCTGGTATGGCTGTTGGCAATATGCTGAATCTGTTGGGTCAGCGCGCCTTCATCCTGTTTGCGTTTGGTTTCCATCTCGTTGACCTGTTGCTGGAATTTATCCAGCGCCTCCTTCATCGGGCCAACCATGGATTTCATGCCGGTCTCGCCCTTTTCCTGCTGCGCCTTCAGTACTTCATTGGCGCGCTCCAGGAACTTGCTGGAAGACGTGTCCAGCAACCCATTCATCAGGACTTGAAGATCTTTCTCAATCTGCCCCCGGACATTGCTTAATTCCTGCAGCTTCTCGCCATGGGCCTTCTTTTCTGAGGACAGGGTGGTTTGCAGGTTTTCGATTTCCACGCGGCGATTGGACAGGTCGGACTGCAACGCCTCCACTTTCTGGCGTAATTCATCCCGATCCGTCCGTAATTCAGTGCGTGCTTCTTCCAGGGCCTTTTGATTGGCCAGGGCCCCTGAAAGTTCAGATCTGATGTCCTCAATGGTCTGGGAAAGGTCGCGTTCCCGCGCCCGCAGGGCTTGCACCTGGTCCTCTTTCCCCCGAACCATAAAGACCCAGGCCAGAAACAGCCCAACAGACAGTCCCCCGCCAGTCAGGGCGGCAATCGTGGCGATATCAATCGGCATGGCGGGAACTCCTGTCATGAGGGTGGGGCGGTCACGGGACCCTCTTCAGAAAGCCCGATTCTCTGACCAAGTGAAAGAAGGAAGCGCTGGAGGTAAAGGATGATTAGGCGCTTCCCAGAAACAATAATATTCCAAAGGGGCTGATTATTCTTTGGGCGTGACGGGCTTACGTTTCGGGTGAAGAACAATCGCCCTTACAGGGGTTGGGCGGCCCGGACCAAATGAAAGGAATTCTTGAATGTCTGATACATCCCAAAAAGGTAGCAAGGTGCTAAAGGTCTTGCGCGTTGATTCCAGTGCCCGCGCAGAAAATTCGACCACGCGGAAGCTGACAGAGTCACTTCTGTCGCATTTGTCCGAAAAACAAGAATTGGATATCACTCTGCGCAATGTCGCAGAAGGCCTGCCTTTCGTATCGCCCGATTGGGTTGGAGCGAATTTCACCGATCCGGCAGATCGTAACGCGGAACAACAGAAGACATTGGCACAGTCCGATGCCTTGATCGCGGAAGTGCAGGCGGCGGATGTCCTGGTAATCGGCGTGCCGGTCTATAATTTTGGTGTCCCTGCCGCCCTGAAAGCCTGGATCGACATGATCGCCCGGGCGCGGGAGACCTTCAAATATACTGAAACCGGCCCTGTTGGTCTGGTCAGTGGCAAGAAAGCTTATCTTGTTGTCGCCTCTGGTGGCACCGAAGTGGGGTCGGGCATCGATTTCGCCACGCCGTATATGAAGCATATTCTAAGCTTTATTGGCGTTACCGACGTAACCGTGATTGCTGCTGGTCAACAAATGATGGACGAAAAAGCCTCAGAAAAGGCCGAAAAATCGATTGAGGCTCTGGCAGCCTGACGAATTGTGGTGATCGCGCGCCAGGCCAATTGATCCGGCGCTTTCACACCAAAGTGAGGTGACTTGATTCTTGCGCCGCCGCATTCCGGTGTACCGATACTCGCAGATCGGTATTTCGGGGTGCGGCGGTTTTCGTTCGTGTCCCAACCGGTTCTGATACCAACAACAATAGGGACAGCGAGATCATGAGCTTCAAGACACATCTTCTTTCAACAACGATTGCCTCCCTGATGGCCGGGGCGGCGTTTGCTGCAGGGGCTCAGGCCTCTTCAGTTGGCTTGGCGGGCACACTCTCAGCCACACCGCTGATGGCGGATGCCCAACCGCAGGAAGCCCCGCTTCAAGGCGGTGGGTCTTGCAACCCGTGCGCGGCCAAGGCGTGTAACCCATGCAATCCTTGTGCGGCAAAGAATGCTTGCAATCCCTGCAATCCTTGCGCGGCTAAGGCGTGTAATCCGTGCAATCCGTGTGCTGCAAAGAATGCCTGCAACCCCTGCAATCCCTGCGCTGCAAAGAAAAACCCATGCGGCAGTGGTGCGGACAATCCGAATGCAGACCAGGCATCTGGGGATATCATGAACATGGACGCAATCCCTGCCTGACGCCCCGGCGTCTGGTGTGGATTTGAGGCGTCGCACCCCCTGCGACGCCTCAGTCTTGTGTGAAGCGGTTGGGAATGAAACACTTTGAAAATGGATGGTGGAATTGCCCGAGGGACATAGAGTGACACCCGATATTTCTGAGCAGATTGACGCGACACAGAACCTTGATGCGGCCTTGTCGATGGTATCAAAGGCTAGCCTGCGGCGCATGTTGGCGGCGGGGCAGGAGGTGCTGAACTGTCAGCGTGTGCTGCGCAAGACGTCCAGCAATGTCGTGGCGGAACTGTTGCGCCACCAGGGCACATTCTATGAATGGAATCATTTTCCCGCAGGTGATGCCATCGATTGGGAAACCCATTCCCAATATTATTATCACGCCCATCCCAAGGGGGAACGCCCCGGGGAACACGGCCATTTCCACACGTTCCTGCGGTATACCGGCATGCCAAAGGGGGTCGCGCCGGCCCCGCTGGCCCATCCCCAGGCCCCCAATGACAATCGCATCGGGGCGCATATCATTGCCGTATCGATGGATAAAAAGGGCTATGGGATCAAGATGTTCACGGTCAATCGCTGGGTTACGGACGAAACCTGGTATGCCGCACCGGATGTCGCACGCATGATCGATACGTTTGAAATCGACCACACCTTTCCGTCCTGGGCCAGCAATCGCTGGCTGTCGCATATGCTGATCCTGTTCAAGCCACAGATATTGTCATTGCTGCAGCAGCGTGATGCGCGCATCACGACCTGGACCGCCCGCAATCCCGGCCTGGATGTGTTTGAGGATCGCGCCCTGGAAGTGACATCGGAATGCAAGATCGATGTGGACAAGCAGATCAAGGCAATCCGCGCGGCACTAGAATAATCTTAAAACAAAAACGCCGACCCGGCCTGTGACCCGATCGGCGCTTTTAGAAATTGGTGGAGTCGAGGAGGATCGAACTCCCGACCTTCGCATTGCGAACGCGACGCTCTCCCAGCTGAGCTACGACCCCGTAAATCCGGCCCATAAATCTGGCCCATAAACCTAGCCCAGAACGCTGCCTGGACGGGCGGAATATCGGTCTGAGGGGCGTTTGTGTCAAGGTGTGAAATTGGCGGGTATGCACCGCATTCTGGGATCATGACTTGCGCCGGAAGGTCTTGCGCCTTATCTCTGTTTTTAAGGAAATGCAGAGGGGGGTCTCTCCGCACAGTGATAACGGCATGGTGGAAGCGGGTCGATGGATATTTTGCTTAACGCCTTGATACAGGTCGTCCTGGTGGCGCTGTCTCTTTATACGTGGCTGATCATCGCGTCGGCGATTTTAAGCTGGCTGGTGGCCTTTAATGTGGTCAATACCAGCAACCGCGTCGTCTATATGATCGGTGATTTTCTATACCGATTGACAGAACCTGCCTTGCGCCCGATCCGGCGGATTTTACCGAATATGGGACCAATCGATATTTCGCCCATCGTGCTGTTGTTGATCCTGTTCTTCCTGCAAAAAGTGCTGACCGATCTGGCCTTTCGCATCTGATGCCCTTCCGGTGGGATGCCGGGCGGGATGCGATGCTGTTGGCGGTGCGCCTGACCCCCAATGCCTCTGCTGATCGCCTGCAAGCCATTGCCCAGGATGCCCAGGGGGTGCGCCATCTGAAAATCCAGGTAACCGCGATCCCTGAAGACGGGAAAGCCAACAAGGCGCTGATAAAGCTGCTGTCGAAGGCGTTGAAATGTCCAAAAACGTCGCTGAGTATCGTATCGGGCGCAACGGATCGCACTAAGGTCATTGCGCTGTCAGGGGAACGAACGCGGCTGGAAGACAGCCTTCGCGTGGTCCTGGACGGGCTTTAAGACACAAAGATTCAATCGGGGGAGCATAGCGCATGGCGGAAGCACGGATCATCGACGGTAAGGCATTTGCAGCGGGCCTGCGCGAGCGGGTTACAGCCGCAGTCACAGCCCTGAAGGCCGATCATGGTAAAACGCCCGGCCTTGCGGTCGTGCTGGTCGGGGAAGATCCCGCCAGTCAGGTTTATGTCCGCAGCAAGGGCAAACAAACTGTCGAAGCCGGCATGGAAAGTTTCGAGTTCAAGATGGATGCCAGCACCGATCAGGAAACCCTGTTGGCGAAGGTTCGGGCATTGAATGAAGACCCAACGGTCAACGGCATTCTGGTGCAACTACCCCTGCCTAAGCAGATTGATGAACAGGCGGTGCTGACCGAAATCAACCCGGATAAAGATGTCGATGGGTTTCATGTTGTCAATGTCGGGCGGTTGAATACGGGAAATCCCAGCGCCCTGGTCCCCTGTACGCCTTTGGGCTGTGTGCTGCTGCTGCGCGACCATTTCAAGGGGTCGTTGGCGGGCAAGAAAGCCATCGTATTGGGGCGGTCCAATATTGTGGGCAAGCCGATGACAACCCTGTTGGTACAGGAAAGCTGTACCGTGACCGTGGCGCATTCCCGCACAGCGGATTTACCTGCTGAGGTCGCCCAGGCTGATATCGTTATCGCCGCGGTCGGGAAGGCGGAAATGGTTCAGGGGTCCTGGTTGAAGCCCGGTGCCGTGGTGATCGATGTTGGTATCAACCGGATCGACAAACCTGATGGCGGCACACGCCTTGTCGGGGATGTGGATTTCGCCTCGGCCAGTCAGGTCGCCTCCGCCATCACGCCGGTGCCGGGCGGTGTTGGCCCGATGACCATTGCCTGTCTGTTGCGCAATACGGTCACGGCCTTTTGTCGTCAGAATGGGTATCCGGAACCTGACATGTAAATCCAGACAAGCGCGCATAGAAAAACGGGCGGAGAGATTTCTCTCCGCCCGTTTCTTTTGTAATCACTCAAATTCAATCGGCGATGATGGTCATTTCCTGCTGGGCCGGGGCTTCCACGGCAACCGCTTCATCCGTGCTGGCAGATTTGCGCGGGGTGCGGCGTGGGCGACCGCGTGGGGCTTTCGGGGCCTCATCCGTATTGGCCGCCGGGGCTGCTGCAGGGGTGCTTGCAGGTTCTTTGGGGGCGGGATCTACATCATTGCTGGCCGGTTTGTTCGTGGCCTGGGCTTCAGCAGAATTTGACGCAGGGGTCTCGCTTCCCTCTGCCGTATTCTGTTGCGGGCGACGCCCCCGGCCCCGTCCAGGATTGTTGCGCGGGTTGTTGCGACCCCCGCCATTGCCCTGGCCATTGTTACCTTGGCCATTATTGCTTTGATTGCCACCACCTTGGCCGCCATTGCCTTGGCTGTTATTGCCCTGATTGCCGCCGCTCTGGCCGCTATTGGCATTGTGATTGCGGTTGCCGTTATTGCCACCATTATAGCCGCCGGTGTTGCCGTCAGCATCGTTGCTGTCGTCGCCATCGTCTTCATAATTGGTGTCGTCAAAGCTGTTCTGCTGATCTGATGCAGACTCGTCATGGCTTTGACGCGGGCGTTCCCCCGTGTTGTTTTCATTCAGGATGCGGTAGTAATGTTCCGCATGCTGCAACATGGTTTCTGCCAGCACGCGGTCCCCGGACCCTTGCGAGTCACGCGCCAGTTGGATGTATTTTTCATACACCTGCGTAGCATTTCCACGAATTCGAACACCCGGGCCGTTTGAATCAAAATTCTGACGGGAAGGGTTACTACGCCGGGCATTATTGCGATGCCGACCGCGATTTTGTTTTGGATTATTCACGCGTTACCTCTTGAGGTGCGATTGAATCAAACGAGAGACAAGCTGAACCGTGTCGTTACAGCACCCGATCATATTGGGTCGATAAAGGCTTCTCTCTCGGAAAGTCGGTTTCGGATTGCCCAAAATTACAGGCCGTCCCCCACGAAACGCGACGCACTGCAACCTAGCCTTTTGCCCGACCCTTTCCAAGTGTTTTTTTCAGATCGCTGGGGTCTGGTTTTTGACCCAACACGACGCGGTCCCGCCCGGCGGTGTCTTGATGACAGGATATGCGTAAAAAACCTGCCTTATCGAGTAAATTTGGGACAGTTTGACCCTGATCCCAGCCAATTTCCAAGGCAATCCAGCCGCCGGGGCGCAACACTTTTGGCGTGGTTTCAACAATCGCGCGATAGGCATCCAGACCGTCCGCCCCCCCATCCAGCGCCAGAACGGGGTCATGATCCCGCACGGCCTGGTCAAGGTGTTGAATTTCTGACTGAACAATATAGGGCGGGTTTGAGATCAGGACATCAATCGAGTCGGGTTTCAGGGCGGATAGCCAATTGCTTTCAACAAAGCGCACACGATCAGAAAGGCCCAGATAATCCGCATTGGCCTGGGCTGTTTTCAGGGCCTCCTTGGAAATGTCTAGACCATGCCCTGTTGCCATGGGGCGGTCATGCAGTACCGCCAATATCAGGCAGCCTGTCCCGGTTCCAATATCTGCAATATCGCATTTCTGGTCCCCGGGAATAAGCGCCAGGGCTTCGCGCACCAGAACCTCGCTGTCCATGCGCGGATCCAGCGTTGCGGGGGATACGTGAAAATCCAATCCCCAGAAATTGCGCCGACCGGTGATCCTGCTCATCGGAACCCCGGACGCACGCAAGGCGACCCAATCCTGATATTGGGTGATATGACGCACGGGACGGTCAGGATAGGCGATGATGTCGGTGGGCGTAATCCCTTCCAGATCACACAATAAATGGCGGGCTTCCCATACCGGGGAAGGGATATTAGCGGCCTGCAATCGCGCCACTGCGGCGCGCAAAATGGTCTGGCGCGCCGTGTCTGGGCTCACACCGCGTCCCCTAACTCCGCCAATAGCGAGGACTGGTCTTCCAGGATCAAGGCATCCAGGATTTCATCCAGGGCTTCCCCCAGCATCATCTTGTCCAATTTGTACAGGGTCAGGTTGATGCGGTGGTCGGTGACGCGGCCCTGGGGGAAGTTATAGGTCCGGATGCGTTCGGACCGATCCCCGCTGCCGACCATGGATTTGCGATCCGCCGCCCGTTCTGAGGCCTGGCGTTCCCGTTCCTGATCATACAGGCGCGCGCGCAGGACCTTCATCGCCTTGGCGCGGTTCTTGTGCTGGGACTTTTCATCCTGACAGGTCACAACAAGGCCGGTTGGCAAATGGGTGATGCGGATCGCGCTGTCGGTGGTGTTGACATGCTGACCGCCCGCCCCTTGAGAGCGATAGGTATCCACCCGCAGGTCGCCTTCGTTGATTTCAATATCGACTTCCTGTGCTTCAGGCAGAACCGCGACTGTCGCGGCTGAGGTGTGGATGCGTCCACCGCTTTCGGTCGTTGGCACGCGCTGGACACGATGCACGCCGGATTCAAATTTTAACTTCCCATAGGCGCCAGCCCCAT
>TARA_R100001143_G_scaffold63575_1_pt1 | contig 20932 bp, 14 predicted proteins | sample TARA_R100001143 | Tara Oceans TARA_R100001143 (sample SAMEA2621300) | marine metagenome | biome: marine biome (ENVO:00000447); feature: mesopelagic zone (ENVO:00000213); material: "saline water (ENVO:00002010), including plankton (ENVO:xxxxxxxx)" | depth 800 m | reverse complement strand
GCTGATAGCTGATAGCTGATAGCTGATAGCTGATAGCTGAATTTACTGAAACTCACTTTTAGAGTCTATCAAATCATTTGCCTTGTCATGCCGAACCGAAAAATTAAACCCGGGATGCACAGCATATGCACCGTGTTCACCCTCTTTATTTATTGCAATAAAACCGGCTTGTATATCCTCAATATTTTCTTGATTCTTCCGAATCAATCTGTTAACAGCTTCTTCACACGCCTCCTGCGGTGAGCGGCCCTGGCGCATTAGCTCAACAACCAAAAAACTGCCACAAACTTTAATAATCGTCTCTCCCATTCCCGTTGCCGTTGCCGCACCCACTTCATTATCCACATAAAGTCCGGCACCAATGATCGGACTATCCCCGACTCGTCCATGCATTTTAAAAGCCAATCCACTTGTTGTACAAGAACCGGCCAAATTTCCGTTAGCATCCAGCCCAACCATCCCGATTGTATCGTGATTCTCAATATTGATTATAGGTCTGTATTCCTGCTCTTCCAGCCATTTTAAATACTCTTTTTCAGATTCAGGATGCAGTGTTTCCTCTTCTATCGGCATTCCTTCTGAAATCGCAAACTGCCTGGCTCCTTCACCGGCAAGCATCACATGAGGTGTATTCTCCATCACTTTTCGGGCAAGGGTAATCGGATGTTTTACTTGCCTCACAAAACAGACCGATCCGCAATCGCCGGTTCCGCTCATAATCGATGCATCCAGTGTAACAATTCCTTCGCGATCCGGATAGCCGTAGATCCCTACTGTCCTGCTGCTCAAATCCGCTTCCGTAACCTTCACCCCTTCTTCAACCGCATCCAGGATAGAACCTGTCTCTGATAGCATCGTCCAGGCCTTTTCATTCGCAGCCAATCCGTGATCCCAGGTAGAAACAAAAAGTGGCTTATTCCCCGTCTTAACACCTCTGCCGCGTAACTTATTCTCTGCCAGTGCTGTGCTTCCGGGTATCAGTAACCCGGTGGAGAGCAGAGATTGTTTGATAAATTTTCTTCGAGTTGTCATCTATTTCAATTTATAATGATTTCATCAAGGTATTAGAGTAACAAATTTCTTTGATATGATGAAAAATTTCTTGTTGTATGTTAATCAGATCCCCTGCAAATGATTCACACTGTGCATATTTTGTTTAGAGCTCTCAAAGCGTAATAGTCACTCGATATTTTTTTCATTTTTTTTCATAAAAAAATGCTTTACTTACGTGTCAGTAACAATACTTTTTATATTTGCTCAATTTTTACCAATAATCAACAACTATATATTATGACAAATATTTACAAACTTTTAGCTATTGCCGTATTGGCTGTATCACTTATATCTGGGTGTAGCAGCAGTGAGGCAGTAACCGATCAATCCGATTCATCAGCATCAGAGAGACCCCGGCCGGGCAGTTCATCCGGCGACAGTGAGATTAAACCTTTCTCAGAAGTTATCGAATCTGATTTCGAAAAAGATGAAGGGTTATTTAATGTCTATAAAGATGATTCAAATTACTTTTACGAAATTCCCGATTCCCTTTTAGGCCGTGAACTTCTAATGGTATCACGAATTGCCCGTACTGCCGATGGATTACTTTACGGCGGAATGAAACACAATACTCAGGTGATCCGCTGGGAAAAAAGAGACAAACAAATATTATTGAGACGAGTCTCTTTTTCAAATACAGCAAACGATACCCTGCCTATTTTTGAAGCGGTTCGAAATTCAAATTTTGAACCCATTCTTGCTTCATTTGATGTGAAAGCACTGAGTGAAGATTCTACAGGATCTGTAATTGATATCACATCCCTATACACTACAGATATTCCTGCTTTAGGCCTTCCACAGGGATTTCGAACGCAGTATCAGGTACGGCGGGTTGACGGGTCCAGAACCTTTATTGAACACATTCGCAGTTACCCGGAGAATATTGAAGCACGTCATTTAATCACATATGAAGCGCAAAATCCTCCATCCAATTCAGATGCGAATACACTCTCTTTGGAGCTGAATCACAGTATGATTTTGATGCCCAAAACACCAATGCAGTCAAGAAAACCCGATGCCCGTGTTGGTTTTTTTACTGCCAATCAGGTTGATTACGGTACCGAAGAACATCAGGCCAAACCGGTCCGGCACGTAACACGCTGGGAATTGGTACCCAAAGACCCGGAAGCCTATTTACGCGGTGAACTGGTTGAACCGGTCAATCCAATTATATTTCATATTGATCCGGCAACCCCTGAAAAATGGAGAAAATGGTTGATCCAGGGTGTGGATGACTGGCAAGTCGCTTTTGAAGCAGCCGGATTTAAAAACGCCATCTACGGGAAAATGGCTCCAACACCGGAAGAAGATCCTGATTTCAGCCTTGAAGATATCAGATACCCAAGCATCCGATATTTTGCATCCCCTATTCAAAATGCATTTGGCCCACACGTACATGATCCGCGATCCGGACAAATTATGACTTCTGCGATTGGCTGGTATCACAACGTCATGAGATTGTTGAGAAACTGGTATTTCATTCAAACATCTCCATCTAACCCTGAAGCCCGGGCAACTCAGTTTGATGATGATGTGATGGGTGAGCTTATCCGATTTGTATCTGCTCATGAAGTCGGCCACACTTTGGGTTACCCGCACAACTTCGGTTCAAGTTATGCCGTGCCGGTCGATTCATTACGGTCACCGACATATACTGCAAACCACGGAACGGCACCATCTATCATGGATTATGCCAGATTCAACTACATTGCACAGCCCGGTGACGGTGTTACCAACTTCTTCCCACGAGTTGGAGAGTATGACAAGTGGGTAACAAAATGGGGATACACCTGGTTCGGTGATATGCCGATTGAAGAGCAGCAAGAAATCCTTCATGAGTGGACGACAGAACGGGTTGATGATCCAAGATATTTCTATGGCAGCCAGACAGCCAATCCGATCGATCCGCGATCGAATCGCGAGGATCTTGGTGATGATGCGATGAAAGCCAGCACGTACGGAATCCAAAACCTTGAAGTGATTACCGAAAATCTAATTGACTGGATTGAAAAAGATGGCGAGGAGTTTGCTGAACTCGCTGAACTGTATGGACAGGTACTGGTTCAGTGGAGCCGTTATATGGGACATGTCACTCCTTATGTTGGCGGTGTCTATGAAACGGATAAAACCTTTGATCAGGAAGGTGCGGTTTACGAACCTGTTGAAGCAGTTCGCCAACAAGAAGCGATGGATTTTCTTGCAGAATATGCATTCAGCGATCCAACCTGGGCTAATAACAGTGAAATTATCAGCCGAATTAATCAAGCCGAATTTGTTGATGACTACAGACAGCGTCAGGTTGCAGTTTTAAACAGTCTTCTGGATCCATCCCGAATAGCACGTTTAATTGAATATCAAAATAGAGCTGAAGACACTTACTCTCCGTTTGAGTTTCTGGATGACCTTAGAGGAACGATATTCAGCAATCTAAGCAGTACATCTGTATATCAGAGAAATCTGCAAAGAGCCTATGTGGAAAGAATGGAGTTTCTCATGACTGAAGAACTTCCAGATCTTCCTGCACAGTTCAGACAATTTTTAGGCATGACACAGGTGAATGTGAGTCAGTCCGATATCCGGCCGATGGTACGTGAACAGCTCGAAACACTTCAAAGAGAGATCAATAGGGTTAATTCAAGCGATCGGGCTACCCGAATTCATCTTTCAGATTTAGAGCAGAGAATTGATAACATTCTAAATCCGGAATAAAGTTTCGAATTCAGAATTACAGTATAAAAAAAGCTGCTTGATGTTGAATCAAGCAGCTTTTCTTTTTTGATAAGGTATTATAAATAATTAGTACCCTGATTCTTCTTCCGGCTCAGGAAGAATTACCGTATCAATAATGTGTACAACGCCATTGGATGCTTCTACATCAGCCATCACAACGTTTGCGCCATTCACCGTAACACCATCACCGACACCGATGGTTACATCGCTTCCCTGTACAGTTTCTGCTTCCATACCGTCACTTAGATCCGTTGACATCACTTTACCCGGTACTACGTGATAAGTAAGTATAGAAATCAGCATATCTCTGTTCTCTTCAAGCAGAAGTGATTCCAATGTACCTTCCGGAAGCGCTGCAAATGCTTCATTTGTTGGGGCAAATACGGTAAATGGCCCTTCTGATTGAAGTACCTCTACCAAGCCTGCAGCCTGAACGGCAGCAACCAGAGTCGAAAGGATATCTGTTTGAACCGCCAGTTCAACAATATCACTGTCATGATTGTGGTCACTCTTAATTTCACTGTTGTTAATCGGCACTGCGGCAAGCATACAAATTGCAGCTAACACAAGCCCTATTGACTTAATTGATTTCATGATTCTCTATTTAAATTGGAGTTAAAAATCTGACATAAATTTAATTTCACCTCAGAATGTGCATAAAAAACAGCCGATTCAGCTTATAGGTTCCTCTTTTCTGTTCAATTTTTAAGTTCTCAGATTTGTTGGTAACAAGTTGAACAAGAACAGATTAGATTACACCTTTCTGAACAGGTTATTTAATTAAGGTTAATTATCCGGTGTGAGAATGCTCTATTTTGAGCGTAGTACATGAAAATCCTGTACAAAATGTTTTTTATTAGGTATAACCATCTATCCATGTGTATTACCCATAGTATAGATTCATGAATTTAAAAACAGATGAACACATAGCGAAATTGGCTGTTCGCATCCGCCGCTCCGACCGCAAGGCATTTGATGAGCTCTTCCGGATGTTTTATCCGGGTCTCGTCCGTTTTGCGCAAAGTTACACCCGCGACAAAGCCACCGCATATGATGTTGTGCAGGATGCATTTGTGAATCTGTGGCAACGCCGGGAACAGATTGATGGTAAACTGTCGCTGAAATCATACATTTTCACATCAGTAAAAAACCACAGCCTGAATGCGATACGAAAGAAATCAACGATTACACTTGATAGTGATTTAACCGATGATCAACCTGATGAAAATAACATCATTCCATTTGAGGAGACTTCCCAAAATGATCTCCGGGAGCTATTTAGCGAATGGATCCGTCAATTACCGGATCGCCAGCGAGAAGCTTTTGAACTCAGCCGGTTTGATGGGCTTGACCATGAAGAAATTGCAGACGTAATGAACGTATCACCCAAAACCGTGAACAACCATATTGTTCTTGCACTGCGAACATTAAAAGACTGCTATCAACAATACAAGGAAAACAGAAAAAACCACGATGAGTAAACCGAACAAACATTTATTACCCGATTCCGTTGGCCGTCGGTTTGACAAATCTGAGCGGGATCAAATTCGTGAAGTTTGGGATATATCCGGTTCCTTAGAGGATTCAGTAACCCCCGGCGAAACTGAGCGGGCACTTTCTGACCTACACTTGAGGCTTGAAATGACCGGTGAGATGAAGTCGAAGCCTGAAATCGTGATCGGATGGTTACATAAACATTCAAGGCTTTTGGTAGCCGCTATAGCTCTCATCACGCTCACATCGCTTTTTTTTCTAGTGCCAAAAACGGTGGTGGTCTCTTACGGTGAAATGGCAACTGTTGAACTGCCTGATGGAACGACCATCGAAATGAACAGCGGATCGAGCATTCGCTATAACCGCTTCTATCAATTTACGAACCGAACCGTTGAATTAAATGGGGAAGCTTATTTTTCAGTCGTCAGCCATGGCCACCCGTTTATTGTTGAAACCAATGGAGCAACTGTCGAAGTAACAGGGACTCGCTTTAATGTACGATCTTGGAATGATGAACCTGAAAATGGTGTAGTCGTAACAGTGGCCGAAGGCGAAGTCTATTTTTACCCAGGGTTATTATCAGAAAACCCGGTAATCCTTCATACCGGTGAAACCAGTCATTGGAACCGTGGCGAAACCCAGCCCTCATCTCCCAAAATGGTTGAAATGGAGGAGATCACTGCATGGCGAGATTTACGGTTTGTATTCCGTGAACAAACTCTTGCCTCCATCTTGCGAGATCTCGAACGCCGATATGACGTTGCTATCGAATTGGAAGCCGAACAAGCAGCAAGTACAACCCTGACAGCTTACTATTCACAACAGGTCTCGCTCGAATCCGTTCTTAATGATATCTGTGCTGTAAAAGGTCTACGGTACACACAAACCACGAATGGGTATCGCATTTTTAAGTGATCAATCACTACAGGTGAAAAAATTACAAATCTATATTATTCTGTTCATTTCAGTGCTTCTTTTTGGAGCAGAAGTACTCAATGCGCAGAACAAGGAATCAAACAGAACTTATTCATTCGAATTTCGGGGGGAATCCCTGAGTGAAGCCCTTGACCGGATAACACGCACTGCAGATATTGACCTGGTTTACGATCCACAGCTTGTCAGAGGACTCAATGTATACCAGCATATCCGGAACAAGCACGTTTCCGAAATGCTTACATTGCTATTGAATGAGTTTCAACTCGATTATCTAACACTATCTTCGGGCACTATAGTCATCGTAAAATCGGTCTCCGAAGGGCCCTTTTTCGGCACTTTCTCAGGTAAAATTACCGACAGAATTTCCGGGGATCCGCTGCCGGGGGCTACTGTTTATCTTGCAGATGCATCTGGCGGAACCAGTACAAACCACATAGGTAATTTTTCATTGAATCGTCTGATGACCGGCTCACATACCATCATTTTCAGTTATGTAGGCTACGAACCGGTCATATTAACAGTACAAATTGAACCCAATCAACAGCTCAGGGAACAGATTCGATTAGCCCCTAAACCGATATCTTCTACTCCAATTGTGATCGAGTCCCACCGTCCGGGTTTATCGCAAAAGGCAAGTCAGATATTATCTTCCGGACAACAAGGAACGCTTCAACCGGCCGCTACTTTTCGTGACCCCATTCGCAACCTAAATTTTGTCCCAGGAGTGCAGTACGGTCTGCCCATGACCTCACTTCATCTCCAGGGTGGACAACAAACCGAGCATCGTATTCTCCTGGATGATATTCCGATTTATAACCCCTTTAGTGTGGGTCAACTTTTCAGTTCATTCAGTCCATATGCTATCGGCACGATTGAACTTCACCGCGCCGGCTATGGAGTAGAACATGGCAGCCAGATTGCAGGGATTGTAAACCTGAAGCAAGATCATAACCAAAACTCTGAAAACAGCGCTACACTGCAAGGCGATCATCTGAGCATGAACCTGAAGGGTGATGTGACCATACCTGTGGGTAATGGAAAACAACTCGAACTCATGTCTGCCCTGCGAACAAATTTCTGGGATCAATACCGGTCTCCCTATCTACGTAACACACTGCAAAATTGGAACATCATGGATCCCATGATATCAAATGCCCTGAATAGTATTGATGAGAATCCTGCATTTTATGATCCATATTCTCACGAATCGGATGTTTCGTTTTTCGATTATCATCTATCCATGAATTACCGGCCGGATGATTTCAGTTCGTTTACAGGAACTCTGTATTTGGGTGAAAATCAAATTAAAACTCTGATGATGAACAGTCTGAGAGTTGGGTACAGTGGAATGCCCTTTATCTTTTCCGGTGATAGCCATCATTGGAACAATTTTGCGGGTGGACTCCGATGGGATAAAATGATCTCCCCACGCCTCGATCTGACTCTCCGGGCAGGGTACAGTTCAAATCAGTTTACACATTCGAGCAGCATAGGCGCCACAGCCCGCCCGGAGCTATTTCTCGGGAATGATATCAGATATTCGGTCCAGGCAGCCGAGGGTAGTGATTTTTTAGATATAACACCGCTCCCTACACAAATTGATGGAAATTCTATTCGCCATGGCCTGATCTCCGCAAAAGCCACCTATAGTGTAAATCCAGCCACTTCATTTGAAGGCGGTTTTCAGGCAGAACAGATCTCATCAATGGTTCTAATCTCCGATGACATTGACCATTCCGGTGATATCAATGTTAATCAAACCTCATCACTCATCAGCAACTATTTGATGAGCCGCCACTATTTCGGGTCCAATTGGATTGGCGAATTGGGTTCCCGATTCACTTATTCCACTCAAACAGATCAGGTTTATGCCGAGCCACGTGCTTCTATTCAATACGATCAGACTGAATCGAGATTTCGTTATTGGAGCCTGCGGTTTTCCGGTGGACTCTACAGACAATTTATCAATGAATATCGCCTCACAAATACCGGGGTAACAGCTATCGTTCCTACATTTTCGATTTGGAGTCATGCCGATGGATCTGCCATTCCAAAAGCTTGGCATTTGAGTGGCTCCTGGTTGGTAGAACCGGCAGAAAATACATCCATTATTCTTGATGGATATTACAAATGGCAGCCTATTGCACAAATCACATCTTATTCAAACCTGAGAGAAGCTCAGCAGACTGGTACAGCAATCGAGCGAAATCAAATCAATGCATTTGGGGAGACAACCGACATACGAGCTGCCGGAGGAGGGATTCGGGTTGAACAGTCACTGGCCGGATCAACAATAAATCTTAAGGCGGGATATGATTACAGCTATTCTCGGGTCAATATGGAAACACAGTTTGGCCGAGCCCTGCCTGCACCCTGGAACGAACCCCATCGACTTCAGCTTCGTGCAATCTGGCATCTCCATTCAACCGTGAGTTTGGTCTCTAAATGGCAGGGAATCTGGGGCAGGTCATGGGCCTATCGCGACGCGTATTACAACTTTCTCTCTTTCAACCAAACCAACAGTAATACTGAATTTGATTTTAACAGCCCGGAAAAAGATCTTCTGCCGGCATTTTACCAGCTCGATATGTCAGTGGTTTACCGGCCGGTTCTGGGTCCGGCCGATCTCGAATTTCGCCTCGATCTGATCAATCTCCTCAATCGAAAAAATGCTGTTGATCAAACCCTGAATCCCGTATTTAACGGACTGGAAATGATCGGGTATGAAGAAACATACCGAACATTCCCCGGATTTTATCCCTCAGTAAGCATCAGTGCAGCCTTCTGATGAAAAAAACCAATCGTTTATAAGTCTTTCTACGCTTTACCTTCAATGAGAACATTTTTTAATTGTCAGAGTTTGTAGGCATCCACACACGCCTTATACACAATTTTCAAGAAAATATTTTCAAATTAGGTACTGACCAATTATCAAGTGTATTACATCCAGAGTAGGTTATTTAAAATTTGCTTGATGTTTGATTCGGTGAAAATAATTCGCCCTCCCGGTTTGAATGAAGCCTACTTAAAATTTAATTCCCGGCAAAACGGCGAACCGTTATTTAGAGATTAAATCAACATTCATATAAAATTATAATTCATTAGATAACAATAATTTATGACTCAAAGATACTCTATAATACTGGTTCTGCCATTCCTCCTCCTGTTGGCTTTTTTATATGTTATCATTGACAGCGATTCAAAAAATTCCGGAACAATTAATGCGGTTATTGGTGATGAAAGTTATCTTCAGCTTCACGGTGAATTACCTGATATGCATACTCCGGATTCTATTAGAATTCAGACCCACCTTAATTATGTAGTGGGATTTTTGCGCAACCGGCCCACTGATCATCTAACTACGGAACAGGAGACAAACCGCCAAAAATATCTTGACCTGTTAAAAAAGTACATTGCAAAAGGCGAATTCCCACACAATGATGGTCATCCCGACAACCGCAGACCCACTTTTGTGAGTGAAAACGGGCATATCTGTGCGGTAGGCTGGCTGGTGAAACAGACATACGGCCCTGAAATCATTCAAGAGATTAATAAAGAGTACAAGTATGATTATATCCAGGATATCGACCACCCGGATTTTCAAGAATGGGTAGATCATTCAGGTTTTACAATCGAAGAGCTGGCGATGATTCAGCCCATGTACGGTCCAATCATTACCGAAGAAGTAAAAGAGAACCGGAACCATATAAGCAGATCGTATGCAGTTGGTACAACTCTGTCGATAGGCAGTAACGCACTCTATATGAGTAACTCCTCCGGCAATCCATGGATATTAGATAGCCCCCGGCAGACGCACTGGTTTGGTTTGGCTGCTGGAACGGCTTCCGTCGTTTTGGGTGTGTTGAATGTAAATAATGCTAAAACATACACAGAGCCTGAGATCCAGATCTGCTGGGTGAATTGCACAGTAAAAGAAGTTACCCAGACAAATCACTTGCGCACCGGTGTGGCGGCCTCAACCATTGCAGTTGGCCTGGTGAGCATGACACGTGCGGGATACCACCTGCTACGAGGGTCGGATAAAGCTACTAAACAACCCTCCGGGTTGGGAGTCACTGCACTCATTGCCGCGCCGAAAATGTCAGATGAGGTCGTCCCTGCTTTGACCTATTCGATAAGGTTCTGATGGCTTGGACTAAAAATATATTAACAGGTTTTATTCTCTGATAAAAAATCTAAATCTACTTGTAACTCTGTTGATTATTTTCCTGATAACTGCCTGATGCGGTTTGCAGTCAATCACCGAACCTAATCTGACCGGAGATTGGGATTGGGTAACAACATTCGGTGGATTCAATCCCATCCTTTCTCTCCAATAAGGGGGACAAATTTAAAATTCTGCAGCCGTTCTTCTTCGTAATCATCCTCAGAGACACGTGTAATTCGGGTCATTATCTGGCTTTTTTGACTGCCGACCGGAACAACCAACCGTCCGCCAATATTTAACTGCTGAATTAAATCTTCAGGGACTACCGGGGCACCAGCTGTGACTACGATTCCATCATAAGGCGAATATGCACCCCACCCCAGAGTGCCATCCCCCAGTTTTAAAGTTGGCCGATATCCCAATTCATTCAAGATCTTCTTTGCGGCCTGATAAAGCTTATCGTGCCGTTCAACACTGTATACATCGGCTCCCAGATAACAGAGTATAGCCGCCTGATAACCGGAACCGGTACCAATTTCAAGGATTTTATCTCCCTTTTTTACCTCCAACAGTTCGGTTTGAGCGGCAACTGTATACGGTTGCGAAATCGTTTGGCCACTTCCAATAGGCAGCGCAGTATCCTCGTATGCTCTTTTTTCAAGAGCAGTATCCACAAACTGATGACGGGGAATGGCTTCAATTGCCATTAAAACAGCGGAATCACGAATTCCTTTTTGCCGGATTCCTTCTACCAACTCTTTTCTTCGCTGGGTATGTTTTCTGTTTTCTCTGTTATCGTTTGCCAATGGTCTTTTTATCTATTTCTGAATACAATTTTAAAATAATATATCGTGAGTTCGATATAGAATGAAGATAACAATCGTTCAGCCTGACTTACCCTATCGGGGAGATATGTACCGGGATTCATTTCTTCCGATACAACTTGTCCCAAACCATCGGGATAGCCGTAAGCCAGTACCAAAATAAGACAATCGATGCTCTGATAGAAATTTCTAATTTTTACCCCTTTATTTATACCATAATCCTGCCATTAAAAAAACCAATTGAATTTAATTGTAATGATTGTATTTTCATGTCATTGATTTTGCTTAATTCTTCGTCATAAGTAGGGGAAATAAGAATTAACCCATTGCTCTAAATGAAAAAATTTGCCTTAACCGCAACCATTCTGACACTACTTTTCCTGGTTGCAGGTTGGTACGATCTGTTTGCTTTTGCTCAAATCAGCGGTGAACCCAAACCCTATTTTGGGACATGGCTCAGTCTGATTCCTCCTCTGGTTGCAATCGGTTTAGCACTTTGGACGCGAGAAGTGGTTTTATCCCTGTTTGCCGGTATTTGGATCGGATCTCTATTTATGGTCAGTTTCAACCCTTTTGCGGGGACGGCTCAGTCTCTCAATTTTATGGTGGAAGCACTCGTCATCAAGGACCATGTATCTATCATTGTTTTCAGTCTTTTTCTGGGTGGAATGGTCGGCGTGATGTCCAGAAGTGGAGGAAATCAGGGGATTGTGGAATCTTTGAGCAAATATGCGACAACGCGTCAGCGTGGACAACTTTTTTCATGGCTTTCGGCACTTTTTATCTTTTTTGACGATTACGCCAATACACTGATTCGTGGGAATGCCCTTCGTCCCATGACAGATAAGCTGCAAATTTCCAGGGAAAAACTAGCCTACATAGTAGATTCCACAGCTGCTCCACTGGCTGTATGTGCCGTGATTACAACATGGATTGGATATGAGATCACTCAGATCCAGAACTCACTTGGAGATTTGGCAGCTTTATCGACCGATCCGCTAGTCGCAGCTCAACTGCAGGCGGGAGCAGATAGTGCCTTTACCATTTTTCTACACTCCATCCCTTATCTTTTTTATCCCATCTTAGCTCTGCTATTTGTTCTCATGACTATCATCATGAAAAGAGAGTTTGGCCCGATGCTGGCCGCCGAGCGCCGTGCTTTTTCCGGCGGCGGGGTATCAAGGCCCGGTTCTACACCACCCATGGATACAGAATTGAATATTTTACAACCTGTAAAGGATAAACCCCGTCGATGGTATAACTCAGGACTTCCGGTCCTGACGGTTATTTTCGTTGCACTTTGGGGACTTTTTATAACAGGATCCGTCGGCTTGAGTGCTGATGAAATGAATATCACAAATATTATCGGAAATGCAGACCCTTTTTCCGCTCTGATCTGGGCATCTTTTGCGGGCAGTTTAATAGCAATTGTATTGGTAGTTTTTCAACGAATATTGACTGTGAATCAAGCCCTGGAATCTTGGATTGGGGGAATGCAATCCATGCTCATTGCGATCATCATTTTAGTATTGGCTTGGGGATTGGGTGGAATCACCGGTGAAATGGGGACCGGTACCTATTTAGCTGCATTGGTTGGAGATAGCCTGCCTCTTTCACTGCTTCCGGGACTCATTTTTTTCATTGCTGCAATCACAGCCTTCTCAACCGGTACTTCCTGGGGAACAATGGCAATTCTGTTTCCGGTGGCCATTCCAATGGCCGTATCCATGGGTGCCGGTGTCGGATTTGCCGGTGGCGAACACTACGCAATACTGCTTGGATCGATCAGCTCTGTAATGGCCGGTGCTGTTTTTGGCGATCACTGCTCACCCATTTCCGATACAACTATTTTGAGCTCCATGTCGTCCGCTTGCGACCTGATAGATCATGTGAGAACCCAGCTTCCATATGCATTGGTAATCGCAGCCGTAGCCATGTTTGTCGGGGAACTGCCGGCAGCCTTCGAATGGATTCACCCGATTTGGGGACTTATTGCCGGTTTTCTTATCCTCTATCTCATACTGAAATTTTTCGGCGAAGACCCGGAAGCAGAGATAAACCCGGAATATTAACCACCCGGATATTGGAAATGGCTGTCTAAAAAGCATTCAATGGGTTTTATAAAACCCATTCCAAAACCGTTGTCCTTTGAACCTTGAACCCTGTACCTTGTCCCATGACCCCTGAACTCCCGAGGGATCGGGATTGTCGCTTCACTCCGCATTGCTGCGTTGGACAAAAGAGGAGCGCCACAACCTGAACCTTGTCCCCTGTCCCATGTACACTGAAACAAGAATCTCATGATTCTCTCAATTCTACAACCCACATTCATTCCCGATTTACAAGATTTGGCTACAATCATGGCCTCAGACCTGGTTGTGTTACAGGATACTGAATCGTGGTCCCGTAAGAGCCGCGTTCACAGAGCCAAAATTCGTACACCCGAAGGCACTCAATACATCAACATACCCATTCGAACCGATGACAGGAAAAATTCGATTGATCAAGTCCGAATAGATCATACAGTTATCTGGATCCCGCAAATCTTGAAATCTCTCGAATACAACTACTCAAACAGCCTCTATTACGACTTTTATGAGCCTGAAATCAGATCTGATTTAGAATCTGCCAAAGAGTATGAGTTTCTTTTACCATTTGTCTTGATGTTCAGAAATAGGGTATTTCGATTCCTTGAAGTCGATTTTAATGCTGAATTTGTGTTTGCAAGTGAGTTAGATCAATATGACTCTGATCCGGATCTTCTGTTTAAAAATTTAAATGCTTCCCAATATTTTCAAGAAGGCGGTTCCCGACATTACCAAAGACAAGGATTACTTAAAAGTGAATTGGATTTTGATCATCCCACCTATCGTCAACATTATGATGGGTTTGAAGAGGATTGTTGTTTACTGGACCTCCTATTCCAGTATGGCCCTGAAAATTTTCAAATTGTTGATAAAATTCAATAGGGATTTTTGATGTAGGAATAGTATTTTTCTTACATATTCGTTATTCATTCACTTAAAATGAATGGCTCGATGTTCGTAATGCATCTCCATCCTTTTGAGCAGATTTGATGTGAGCAATATCAGCCAAATTCAACTATTGATTTGAACCTAAGAAAATGACTTCAGATAGATTTTTAAAGCCTTATTCAACCCTTCTGTTATTAGCTGTATTAATCAGCACAATGAGTTGCGCAACATCAGATAGCACTCAGGAGGGTGCTGCGACACCTCAGGCAACGGTTTCTTCAGAACCGCCTCAGGATACACGGGATTTAACACCGGGACTCTTTGATGATCATGCACAATCCATTGCAGACTCAAATCAGGAGATCGATCTTGCCGCCATACCGGGTGGGGTTTTTCAAATGGGTGGCAATTCTGCCGGCATGCATGCTGTTGAACTGGATTCGTTTTGGATTTCTAAACATGAAGTTTCATGGGATCAATACAATTTATTCCTCGAAGACTCTATTCAGGATCTTAGAAGAGAGCTCTATAAGGTTTTCTACAATGTTGATATAGAAACGGCCGATGCAGTATCAGCGCCTACCTGGACAGAGGAATTACTTGAATTTCTTCGAGATGCAGATATTCCTGCAGATGTGATCTCTATTCCCTCACCGGCTTATGGAGATTTATCAGCCGGAATGGGTGAAAGCGGTTACCCGGCTGTAAATATCACCCACTATGCTGCACTCATGTACACAAAATGGTTAACAGTTAAAACGGGTGATTTTTATCGATTACCGACTGAAGCAGAGTGGGAGTATGCCTGCAGAGCCGGAAACTATGACAATTATACACCCTATTACGTTTCGCAAATAGATCAATATGCCTGGCACGCGGGGAACAGTGACCGTACGTATCAGCCGGTTGATTCAAAGCTCCCCAATCCTTTTGGGATCTACAATATGTTAGGGAACGTCGCTGAATGGACAATGGATCAGTATCACGAAGATTACCTTGAGAGACTCGAAGGTGAACCTGCAAATAATCCATGGTTTAAACCGGATGAACTCTATCCCAGAGCGGTTCGGGGAGGGTCCTGGATGGATCAGCCGGACGTAGCAAGTTGCTTGCAGCGCAGAGGGTCGGACCCCAGCTGGAAACGAAATGATCCTCAGTTGCCAAAGAGTTTGTGGTGGCATACGAATGCCTATCATGTGGGTTTCAGAGTTGTGAAACCAAAAAATCAGCCCAGTGGTGTAACGGATATGGAAAAATGGTGGATCGAAGCTATTCAAGATTTTTACTAAGTCGAATGTAGACGGGCGGGATTTAAACTGCTAATGAGTTTAAGGGGTCAAGTGATATTTGATGATCTCATTCATTACGCATTAGCATGATAGATTAAAAAATGAAAATAGATTATTCGATCAGATATCGATCGAAACCCGATGACTTCCACTCTTTCACGCCATCGGTTTGATTCATATAGATCACAGCTTCGGTATCTTCCAATGAGTTAATTAGTTCAATCGCCTCTACAGGATCCATCAAGGTAAGTGCTGACGCGTATGCATCTGCATCCATTCCACTCTTTGAAATCACAGTAGCTTGAAGTTGACGGGTGGCCCCCAATCCGGTTGATGAATCTAAAATGTGAGAGTACCTTTTCCCATCTATTACCACATACTGAAACATATCACCGGAAGTGGTCACCGTTTTCCCTTGGATAGCTAACCGAATATGTCCATACTCATTTTCTCCCTTTTTCATGGGTACGGCAACCTCCCAGGAATTCTTACCCGGAGGTGGGTCGCCTAAAGTTATGTCTCCACCGGTATCAACCAATGCGATAGGAAATCCCATATCGACCAACAGCTCAATTGCTTTTTCAGCAACATATCCTTTCGCAATACCCCCCAAATCCAGTTCCATTCCCTCTTTTTCCAGAGTAACAGACCTGTCAGACTCATTTATCTGAATATATTCATAACCGACACTTTGAAGTAACTCATCCAATTCTTCTTGATCCGGGATTACCGGTTTAGGCATCATCCGTGTCATACGCCAAGCTTTGGAAAGAGGCCCGATAGTTACATCAAAAGCGCCATTTGTCAGTACTGAAATCTCTTTTGACGCTGAGAGAACCTCAAAAAGAGGTTCACTGACAATCATTGGTTCATTAGACCCGGATAACCGTGACAATTGATTGAGTTCACTGTCTGCGATATAGTTACTCATGATCCCATTGATCTCTTCAACAAATTCAAAAACAGCATTTGCCGCGTTTTCAGCCATTACTTCATTATCAGAATAGAGAATGATGGCAAACTGAGTCCCCATATGATTGGAGTGATACGTATAGCGTTCCAACTCCTGAGCATTAACAACTGAAAAAGCCGAGAGCAAAAAAAAGATGTGAAATATGAAAAAGTGTAGACGATACATAAAATTTTAAAAAGAATTGAATTCTGATCGCTGATTAATTTAACGAATATTCTGATTGAGAAGTACTAATCCTTCTTTTTCTCAATCGTAAAATGGAAAACGCTCCCTTTGCCCTCCTCAGAGTCGACCCAGATCTGCCCGCCTTGATCTTCAACAATTTTTTTACTGATCGCCAATCCTAAACCGGTACCTCTATAAGTTTCACTGTTTTGAAGTCTTTGAAAGAGATTAAATATTTTTTCCCTGTTATCCGGATGAATTCCAACGCCGTTATCACGAACCGATATTTTCCAAAAGTCCTTTGACTCCTCAGATGTAATTGTGATTACAGGATTTTCATCTGATCTGCTGTAATTTAATGCATTCTGTATCAAATTTTGTAATATTTGCTGCATAGGACTTCTTGCAGCCCATACTTTTGGGAGATTTTTATAATTGATGACAGCCTTTTTCTCATGAATCAATTTTTTATATAAAAGCTCTACATCTTGAACTATTTTTTTGAGATCTAAGTGAGATTTCTCAATACCCATGCGGCCAACCCTGGAATACTCCAGCAGATCTAAAATAATCCGGCGCATTCGTTTTGCTCCATCTGTTGCGTAGTATATATATTTTTTACCCTTCTCATCCAGAACTTGGCCATATCTGGTTTCGAGCTGAGTCAAAAAACTGGTAATCATACGTAACGGTTCCTGCAGATCATGAGATGCGACAAACGCAAAGTTTTCCAAATCTGCATTTGAAGACGCTAATTCTTTAGCCTTCTGTTCCAAAGATTGATTCAACTCGGTTAGCAACTCTTCAGTTGCTTTTCTTTGAGTGATATCTTTAAAAAAAACAGAGAGTCCATTTTGGGAAGGATAAGCGCTCACTTCGAACCAACGTTTAACCCCATCATAATAATCTTCAAAGTGAATTGTCCGCTGTTCGTTTATTGCCTGATTGTATTTCTGATATGATATATTTTCTGTCGCATCGGCAAAAAGATCCCATAAATGTTTTCCTATAATTTTTACTTTTGGCATTTTAAGAAGTTCCGAAGCCCTCTGATTCCAATAAGTAACCGTAAAATCTTTATCCACTGCAAAAAAACCATCCCCAATTCTTTCCAGAATCTCAATTCTCTCCTCGGTTGCCTTTTTAATTGCCAATTCTGCAACTTTCCGATCATCAATATCCTGAAAACTTCCATACATTCGGATCGGTTTATCCTTATACATTTCGACTTCACCAATCGTGCGCACCCATTTTTCATTTCCCTTTGCAGTCACGATTTGCAACTCAAGATCCCACGAAGTTCCTTTTGCCACAGCTTCCTGAACCGCGTCAAGAATTTTATCCCGGTTATCTCCCTCCTTATAAAAACTCAACACTTCATCCAAACGTGGGTTATATCCGGATTCCACTTCGTGAATCCCTCTTGTAATATCTGTCCAAAAAATTTCCTGGGTTTCCAGGTCATACTTCCAGCTTCCAATTTTTGCAAGCCGGTTTGCCTGATCTAAGAGTTCTTCAACCTCCCTTTGTTCAGTGATATCTTCAATGGCCCCTATCAATCGCTCAACTTTGCCTTTATTATCTCTGATAACAACACCTTTATCCAGCACAATCGCATAGGATCCATCTGCTTTTTGAAGTCGATACTTTTGCTGATATTTTGATTCACTTCCCTCCAATACTTCTTTTACTCTCTTTTCGACTCTGTCAATATCATCAGGGTGAATTTTTTCACTCCAATCCTCATATACATAATTCTCTCCAAAATTATTATACCCAAGGAGTGTTTGATAACCTTCACCCCAAAACAGTTTACCCGTCTTAATTTCATAATCCCAAATGACTTCAGAAGTCGCTTTAGTTACAAATTCAAATCGCTCATTGCTCTTCTGAACTTTGTACGATTCTGTAATCTCAGTTGCTGAAACAAAAACTCCTATTATCTCCTCCTGTTCATCTTGCGCCGGCTTATAACAAATGGAAAAAACTTTTTCACTTTTATCAGGAAGAGGTACAGTGATATTGTATTGTTCTACTTTACCATTTAATACTCTTTTATAAATTTCTTTGACATTTTCTCTTCTCTCAGGCTCAGCATATTGAATGATATTTTCACCATGGACAATCTCAATATCAAAATATTTTTTATAAAGCCTTTTAAACTGATCATTGAATGCAACAACTTTTAACTCTCGGTCCAACAGAATAAAAGACTCATCGGTATTGTTCAGGAAAATCTTCGTTCTCAATTCGGCCCTCTTGCGATCGGTAATATCGATCAAAAAAGTTGCCGTATACCGCTCACCGGTTTTATCTTCATAAACTGAAGATGAAAATTCACAGGGAAATTTTTCACCCCCTTTGCGAATTGCAATTAATTCTCCGGAAGTGACCCCGTTCTCATCTCTCTCTTTTAATTTTTCAAGAAATCCCGGTGTATTTTGGTCTATCACCCCCTCCCTTCCGATTTCCCGGAACTCTTCTACACTATACCCAAACATTTTTTCAGCCGTACGATTTGCATCCAGAATAGATCCGTCCGGTTGGGTGATAAAAAAAGCGGCTATTTTGTTCTCAAAGAGCACCTGAAATTTCAGCTTCTCAGGTATCTCAGGTTTGTTTGACATTTTATTCCCTCCATACAATGCAGAGGCTATTTATCATTTCTGAAAAATCATAAAGAATTGTACTAAAATTAAAGCCCATACCCATTATACTAAATGTAGATATACTTTGAGTTACACTGCATTATATTATTGATAAAATATATAAAGAGATCAACACCCCCCAAACACTCATTCAAATTCAGAACTGAACGGTTCATTAAAAATATGCGTATATTGAAGTTCATTAACGTATAGCCCTGCGAAAAGCCGGGCTTTTTTCATTTTTAATACCCTATATGTCATTTAAAGCATTAAACATTATTGATCCCATTCTAAAATCACTGTCTCAAGAGGGATATTCCAATCCAACATCGATTCAAACACAAGCAATACCCTTTGTATTAAAAGGCTCAGACCTGATTGGTTGTGCTCAAACCGGGACGGGTAAAACTGCCGCTTTTGCTGTTCCAATCCTTCAGTTGCTGCATTCCACAGAAAGAGATCATCAAAAGAAAAAAATCAGAAGCCTGATCGTTACACCCACCCGTGAGCTGGCGATCCAGATCGAAGAGAGTTTCCAAACGTATGGCCGATATACAGATCTTAGAAGCTGTGTGATATTCGGTGGAGTGAATCAAAAAAGTCAGACAAAAGCTCTAAAGAGTGGCGTTGATATTTTAGTTGCCACGCCCGGTCGTTTACTGGACCTGATGAACCAGGGATTCATTTCACTCAGCGATATAGAAATTTTTGTTCTGGATGAAGCAGATCGAATGCTGGATATGGGGTTTATACACGATATTAAAAAGTTGTTGGCAGTACTCCCCAAAAAGAGACAAACACTCTTTTTCTCGGCTACCATGCCTCCTGAAATTATTAAACTATCTAAATCAATACTTCATAACCCGGTGAAAGTAGAGGTGACTCCGGAATCTTCTACCGTGGATGCGATCCGGCAGGAACTCTATTTTGTGGATAAGGGGAATAAGAAAAATTTACTGATTGATACCCTTTTGGATGAGGATATTAGATCAGCACTTGTTTTTACACGGACCAAACACGGGGCAAATAAAGTTGTGAAGATGTTGAATGCTGAGAATATCGGAGCGGAAGCCATTCATGGCAATAAATCGCAGGCGGCCCGACAAAGAGCACTGGGCAATTTTAAAGACCAAACCACCCGCGTGCTTGTTGCGACCGATATTGCAGCACGTGGCATAGATGTGGATGAACTCCAGTACGTAATCAATTATGAGATTCCAAATATCCCTGAAACGTATGTCCATCGGATCGGCAGAACCGGTAGAGCGGGAGCAGATGGTACCGCACTTTCCTTTTGTGATGCACAAGAAAAGGAGTATCTGCGTGATATTGAAAAATTGATTGGCAAAAAGATTCCGGTAATGGATAGTCACGACTATCCCCTCATCGATCACAATCCTCCACAACCAGAAAAGCAACAATCCCGAAAATCATGGGGAAAGAGTTCAAGCAATAAAAAGAATAATAGCCAGGTTTCCCGTAGCAAACGGGGTAATCAAAGCAGAGTAAAACGGCCGAGATAATCGGAAACACATGACAAGCGTTCATGGACAGTATGTGAAAAACACAAGTGTCAATGGGCGTGCAGTCTTTTCCCGTAGTTCGTGAACGGAGTGAGCGAAATGACTTGGTAAGCGTTCATGGGCAGTATGTGAAAAACACAAATTAAATGGGCGT
>TARA_R100001143_G_C3360945_1_pt1 | contig 21214 bp, 17 predicted proteins | sample TARA_R100001143 | Tara Oceans TARA_R100001143 (sample SAMEA2621300) | marine metagenome | biome: marine biome (ENVO:00000447); feature: mesopelagic zone (ENVO:00000213); material: "saline water (ENVO:00002010), including plankton (ENVO:xxxxxxxx)" | depth 800 m | reverse complement strand
TCAATGGTTCAATGGTTCAATGGTTCAATGGTTCAATGGTTCAATCAATGAAATATTTACGGAATTAATTCTTTAAGTCAATTTTCACTACTATTATCTGTTGGTTTTGTAAAAGATTATCGAACTCTATTACCGTCATCCTGAACTTGGTTCAGGATCTCTAAGTTTTTGAGTTCAATAAGGTCTATAGATTTTGCATGACTCCTGGATTGAGATCCTGAAATAAATTCAGGATGACGCATTTTTTAGGAACAATATTTATGATAAAGCAACATTGACGAAGCAGCATTGACAAAACAAAATTGACACAGCAATATTGACGAAGCAACATTGAATATTAAATGAGGTTATGCAAACCCCTCATCAACTATATTTAAAAAAATAATTAGATCTTTCAGCATGATTAAATCAATGACCGGATTTGGCAGGGGTGAAAATTCCTCAAATGGTTTCCAGATTACAGTGGAGCTAAAAACCTTGAATAGCAGATATCTGGATCTCTCTTTGAGAACTCCGAAAGTATTACAGCATCATGAAATTGATATTAAAGAGCTCATTCAGAAGCAACTCTCACGGGGCAAAGTTCACATCAGCATTAACATTGAAAAAAAAGATGATGCAAATCCTGACATTAAGTTTAATAACGAGCTGGTAAAAGCTTATGGGATTATGCTTGAGCAGATAAGACTCATTGCCAATATCCAGGAACCGATTACGATCAAAGATATTCTTCGGTTTGATGATATTTTTGAAAATGAACAGGTAGAAGAAGAGACCGGAAAAGAGATTTGGAACTGCACAAAAATCGCCCTTAATGAAGCTCTGATTATGCTTAATCAGATGCGTTTGCAGGAAGGTACGGAGCTGAAAAAAGATCTGATTAAACAGATTAACGGTATATCAGAAATGCTTACGGAAGTAAATCATCTCTCGGATGACCGGATTCCGGAGGTGAGGGAAAAATTACAGCTCAGAATCAAAAACCTGATCAGTGATGATAAATTTGATCCCGATCGCCTGGAGATGGAAATTGCGCTGATTGCTGACAAAATGGATATCAATGAAGAGGTAATCCGGCTGCAATCTCATTTAAAATTCTTTTTAGAAGCCCTTGAAAGCGAGGATTCTGTAGGCCGAAGATTGAATTTTCTCTGCCAGGAAATCAACAGGGAACTCAACACCATCGGTTCAAAAGCAAATGATTCCGTTATTGCACATCACATCGTACTGGGAAAAGAAAAATTAGAACAAATTAGAGAACAGGTTCAGAATATTGAGTAAAGAGGGAAAAATCATTGTACTGGTTTCGCCCAGCGGGGGTGGAAAAACAACGATTGCCAATCGGTTATTAAAAGAGTTTGACAAGATTAAATTTTCAGTCAGCGCAACAACCCGAAAACCCCGTGAAGGTGAAATAGATGGGGTTCACTACCGGTTTATATCTGAACAAACATTCAAAGAACAGATCCAAAAAGAGATGTTTTTAGAGTGGGAAGAGTTCTATAACGGAACATACTATGGAACACTTCGTCAAAACGTTGAAAGTGACCTTGAAAAAGGCTATTTTGTCTTGCTTGACATTGATGTTCTTGGAGCACTGAATGTTCAGAAGATGTATGGGGAGAGATCACTAACTATTTTCCTATCCCCACCCTCTTTAGAGGTGCTTAGAGAGCGATTGGCACTGCGTGGAACGGAGACGGAAGAATCACTGAACACCAGAATCGAACGCGCTCGAAAAGAGATGGAGAATGTGGATCGCTTTGATGAAGTGGTTATCAATGATCAACTCGAAGAAGCATACCAAAACGTCAAGAATTTGGTTACTAATTTTATAAACGGATAAAGAATTATGGCAATTAATACCCTCGATGTTGAAAATCTTGGTGGCGAATCCAACAAATATGAAAAAATTGTTGTGCTTTCAAAGCGTGCCAGACAGATCGCAGCCCAGGAAAAAATTGAGTTAGACGAAAAACTGAAGTATTTCGAAGGATTTGAAGATGAAGACGAATTTACTTTCAATGAAGAACAAGAGCGTATCTCTAAAGCATTTGAAGAGCTTCCTCATGCTACTCAGCGTGCGATTGGTGAACTGCTTGATGACAAAATCACGTACCGATACCCCACTAAAGAGTTATAATCATGCTTTCCGGTAAGCGCATCATATTAGGCGTTACCGGGGGTATTGCTGCTTATAAGGCAGTTTTTCTCTTGCGAGAATTCCAAAAAGCCGGTGCAGAAGTTCGTGTTGTCATGACACCGGCTGCGACCCGTTTTGTCGGGATTGAAACATTCACCTCTCTTACACGATATGATGTTGCCGTAGATGTTTTCTCCGGAGATCAACCGGGTCAAAGCTGGACAAAACATGTCCATATGGGAGAGTGGGCAGACCTTTATGTAATCGCACCCTGTACTGCAAACACATTGGCAAAAATTGTTCAGGGAGCCTCCGACAACATGCTCACCACCACTGTTTTAACAGCCCGATGTCCTATCCTGATTTGCCCCACAATGGATGGAGAGATGTATGAGAGTCCGGCCGTCTCTGAAAATCTCGATAAAGTCCGGAAAATGGGCTACTATATTCAAGAACCGGAATCCGGTTATCTGGCGAGCGGACTCGAGGCAAAGGGCAGGCTTCCGGAACCGGAGACCATTCTTCAAAGAGCTGATACAATTATCAAAGAACATGCGATTCAAGGCCCTTTAACCGGAAAAAAAGTGGTGGTTACGGCCGGGCCCACCCGCGAATATATTGATCCTGTACGATTTATATCCAATCCCAGCAGTGGAAAGATGGGGATTGCGATGGCCGAGGCGGCAAGGGCACTGGGAGGAGATGTGTTGCTGCTTCATGGGCCAATTTCTATTCAGATTCCTGAACGTATTCAATCCATCCCTTTTGTATCGGCTGAAGAGCTGTTCGGTTTAATGAAAACTCATGTGGATGCGAATGTCGTGATCATGGCCGCTGCGGTTTCCGATTTCAGTGCAGAGGAGAAGACCGATAAAAAAGTAAAAAAAGATCAGGCATCGCTCTCTCTGAAATTAAAAAGAACTCCCGATACTTTGCAGTGGTTAGGTGAAAATAAGAAAAAGGGTCAGCTATTAATCGGTTTTGCGATGGAGACAGAGGATTTGATTCAAAATGCCAAATCTAAATTGGAAAAGAAGAATCTGGATTGGATTTGTGCAAATTCCATTCAAGATGAAGATTCCGGATTTGATTCAGACACAAATAAAATTACACTACTGGGTAAAAACAGTGAAGAGTATTTTGAGGGTACAAAAGAGAAAATTGCCATCGAAATATTGGAAAAGATTTTTCCGTAGCAGAAAATCGGTAACCTTTAAATTTAGAATTCCCCATTCTACCCTATCCCCTTCCTAACCATTTCCCCCCACTCCTTACTCCCTTTCAGGTAGTCGACTAGGCCTTTCAAGCGCCACCAGGCATGCATCTGTCTGAAGCCGATATTCTCCAGAAGTGCAAACAAAACTAACATCAAAACATCACTGATTCGTTGATATCGGCGGGTGGTAAGCTCCTCGAGGAGTACTGCAAATACAGATAGGATCATCCCAAAAACGATCGATGCGATGACAAATAGTGTGGCAAACCACACATTGATGATCCCTAACCATAGGGATACGATGACAAAGATATATCCAAACAGCTCAATGATAGGAGAAAGGAGTTCCGCAAATAGAAAAAATGGCATTCCAACCATGCCTATTCGGCCATATTTCGGATTAAATAACATATGCTTGTATCGGTACATGGTATCAGCAAGGCCACGATGCCACCGATTTCGCTGAACAGATAATGTTTTTTTGTCTTCGGGAACCTCAGTCCAGCAGACCGGCTCTGCAATAAACCGTACTCTGTATGGGATTTTCTCTTTGATATGATAATCGTGAAGCCGTAGTACAAGTTCCATATCTTCGCCTACGGTATCATGGAGATATCCTCCCACTCTGATCACCGCTTTTCTGTCAAAGATTCCAAATGCCCCGGAGATAATTAAGAGTGAGTTCAGGTAATCCCAACCGACCCGGCCAAAAAGGAAAGCACGCAAATATTCAACAGCCTGAATCCTTCCTAAATAAGTTTTGGGTAACCGGACTTCCACAATCTCCCTGTTCTTAAAAGTACATCCGTTGGCAACCCTGATCACACCTCCCACAGCAATGGTCGATTCGTCCTCCATAAACACACGTAACATTTTAATGATTACGTCTGCTTCAAGAATTGAATCCGAGTCAACCGCACAAATCAAGTCTTTAGATGCGATATTGATTCCGGCATTAAGTGCGTCTGCCTTGCGGCCGTTCTCTTTGTCAACAACAATCAGTTTGGGATAGCGATCCGATCTGTAAATCGCTTTGATTGGTTTATGATCCACATATTTTGGCCGATGACGCTCATCTTTTTCAAGTTTAAAATAATCGATCATCAGTGCCAATGTATTGTCTTTACTCCCATCATTCACAACAACCACTTCAAAATTGGCATATTTGATATTCAATAGGGAATTCACAGAGTTGATTATCGATCCTTCCTCATTATATGCCGGTGCGATAATACTGACCGGTTTGTATAGGTTGGTGCTGTAGACACCGGTCATCTTAAAAACCCGATCAATATCTTTATATTTTCTGATATGAAAATAGGATGCAATACTCAAAAACAGATAGGCTGAGTTGATAAACAGAAAATAGAATATCACAAGTACATTTAATAAAAAGAGAAGATTAATCAGTATCGACATAACTCCCTCCTGTATCTTTGATTTCTATCCACTCTTGCTGATATTTTGCATCAATATTTTTGTGAAGGATTCCTTTATCATGAGAGTTTAACAACGCCATCTGCGCATTAATTCTCACATCCAGATCATGATCATTTGCAAGGTTAATTAATATTGGATCCAGATTTGTTGAATAAAATTTCTGAATCCATTTAGCTGTCGAAAGTCGAACCGGAGTATGTTCTGATTTCCAGGTTTTTGTTTCATCTACCAAATCCAGAATATTTACATTGGAAATTTCTGAAAGAGTATCAATAAGAGCAGATGTCAGTTGACCCTTTATATCATTTTGATATGGATATTTGAAAAAAGTAACCAGATCATCCGACAGTTGATAATAACCTAATTCCGGTATTATTCTTACAATGTATTCGGCATTAGAAACCGGTGTGGCAACATCTGAGATATATCGAAATAGAGTATTTGCAGCCTGGTTAGATTTTTTATGAAGATTACAATATTTATAAATCACATCATTAACAGCCATGGAAGCGATATCTCCGGAATATACAAATACCCTTAGAGCCTCATCCCGAATTTCCTGGTCATCTGTATTGATTAAAGCGAGAGTTGCACCATATTTTATGACCGGGTAACTGTGAAATTGAAGAGTTTTTAACCGATGGATAACCGAGTCTTCCGTCTGATCTTTTTTTTCATAATACATGCAAGCCTGTGCAATTTTTATGGTGGATGCAGATCGAAGTCCTTTTTTGAAGTAGTTATTAAATTGACTGAGATTAAGAAGGTTTTTTAATTTTGCTTTCTGTTCACCATCAAAATTATCAATTAATATATTTGTATTCTTGAATGCAGAAATCACTTCAAATCGATTTCTAAGATGTTTGGAGAACTGCTCTTGAGTAATATCACTATCCAGATATTCATAGAGTATGGGAAGAATTTTTTCTTCCGCTTGCTTCATCTTTACTGCCCATTTTTTTAAAAGAACTCTCCGAATTAAAACGATCACGATCAAAACCAAAAAAAGTGAGATGAGAACAAATAGTACTATTTGTATCACCTGAATTGCAACACTGTCTACATCCGGGTTCATTCTTTTTCCGGTAAATTTGCTAATGCCCGTTCTATTCGAATGACAAGATTATCGATATTAATCGGTTTTTGCAGATAATCGTGTATCCCCAGGTCAAAAAGGGCTTTTACCTCTTCAGACACCTCCTTTCCGGACAAAACAATTATTCTGGATAGATCCATCAAATTTTTTTCACTTACAATCTCAGCAACTTCCCTTCCATCAATGCCCGGCATCATCATGTCCAATATGACCAAGTCCGGTTTAAGGTTTTTGATACCGTCTACACCATCTAAACCATTGTCAATGTGATGAATATCATATCCCTTTTTCTGTAATCTGAATTTAACATAATTAGCTACGTTTGAGTCATCATCAATAAGTAATATACGTTTTGACATTTTTCTAAATCGGAATTAAAACATTTATAGCTGTGCCTTTTCCCTCTTCCGAGGAAACTTTTATCATACCCTTTAACAGCGAAACATATTTCTTTGCCATAAACATACCAAATCCGGTAGACTCATTCCCTTCTGTACAGGGTCTGATTATTGATTCCTTGCCACTGTAGATATCTTCCAACAGATCATCAGGCATGCCCTTTCCCGTATCTTTAATTGTAAAATCGAGTAACTTTTTAGTCTTGACCACCGATGTAAGCTTAATTGTAATCGTACCATTTTTAGGGGTAAATCGTTTTGCATTACTCAATAAATTTCCTACAATTAATTCCCACATCTCTTTATCAATTTCGCCATTGATTTGCTCATCCATCTGGATAATCAGTTTCTGATTTTTTCTATCCAGTGCATTTCTGAATAAATCGATTACTTTATTCGTTAATTTCACAACATCTACCGGTTCCCGCTTTACAATAAATGCTTTATTCCTAACATAATCAGAATCAAGCATTAAATTGATAACACTTAATATTGTCTCGCCACCTTTCTCAATATTTTTAACCATCTCAATATGATCCGGATCCGTCAGTTCTTCCAGAAGCAGTTCTGAAAAATTGATGATTCCACCCAAAGGGTTTCTGATATCATGGCTGACAATTTTTATCAATTCATCTTTTTCCGCATTCTTTTCTGACAGTAAATTTTTTACTGATATTAATTCATAGCGGGAGATAATCTCATCAGCCAATGTCTTAATGGCTTCTTTTTGCGAATCTGATAATTTACCCGGTGTTTTATCGATTACGCACAACGTCCCGACCTTATACCCTTCCGGTGTTTTAAGAGGGACTCCTGCATAGAATCTCAGTTTATCCGGTCCGGGCAAATTCGGATCATTTTTAAAAATTTCATGTTCTAAACTGTCCCTGATTTCCAATACATCATCTTGCATGATCGTATACTGACATATACCGGCACTCCTCGGCATTGTACTCCCTTCAGATCCAAAAGAGGCCTTCACATACTGTTTGTCCCTGCCTACCAATTTAATAAATGCAACAGGAGCATTGCATATTAATGCGGCCAGAGCAGCCAAACGGTCAAAAACTTCATCTCTCTGAATGCCTTTTTCAATGTTTTCATACCTTTCGAGAGCTTTTACTCGATTTTGTTCATTCGCTGATATGTTTTTTAGATGTTCAGCCATTTTATAAGTATTGGGTGATTTTATCTACAGTGAGAATGTATAGAATATATCTCTATGAAATCCACCCTAAAAAAAATCGTTCTTAGATCTATTCATAGAAAATGAGTTGCATTTACAAAGATATTAATCGACTCTCGTTTTTATTGTTTCCATGATTTGTTGAAATTGACGAATATAGAAGTGCTTAAATTTTTGTATTCTAAGCTCATCAATTAACACGTCAACTCCACGAAACCGGATGAATATTTTTGATAATATTGTCTACAAATATGCAGACCTGTTGAGGTATGCACTATCTATTATACTTTCATTGTTGATTGTCGGTATTGGGTTGAGAGTGTATGAATATGGAGTTGTTTCAGCCAATTATTTACTGCCTTCTGATGCCGGACAGCTCTATACCTACGCCATTTTCTACGATATTTTATATTATTCGTTGATTGGCACTCTTTTCTCAGCTTTTTTTGTCATGTTTTATTTGATAAATCGGAAAATTGCCCTGTTTACAATTTTACCCTGCATACTTCTATTTATAATTATCAATGTTTCTCTAATTCAATATTTTGCTGAAGTTTTAACCCCGTTGGGCTCTGATTTTTTTGCCTATAACTTTACAGAGATCAACGATACATTCCAGACTTCCATAAATCTATCCTTTAGCAGAATTTTTCCCATTATACTCTTTCCCGCAATATATCTCATCTCATTTTATCTGATCAATAGGATTGATTGGAACCCAAAGATTCCTGCTTATGGCACACTTCTCCTATTGATATTTTCATTCTTGAATTTTTTTCTGTTTCCAAAAGATTCCGATTTTCAAAACGAGATTGATTATTCTCTAACTGTCAATAAATCGGGTTATTTTTCAATTAAATCGATCGACTTTCTTCTGCTGTCCGGAAGCCGGTATCAATACGACGGGCCCGAATATCCTCTTCTAACTACTTCTGACGCTGAAGATATAATAGGCCCCTATTTTGAAGAGAGTGATCGTCCGCCCAACCTTGTGTTCATCATTATTGAAAGTATGGGTGGGATACTCATGCCGCCCCACGCCAGATACGGTGGTTTTGCCCCTTTTTTAGAATCACTGTCTGGAGAAAGCCTCTACTGGACACATTTTTTAGCAACAAGTGGCAGGTCTTTTAACGCACAGGCTTCTATTTTCGGGTCTCTTCCTTATGGTGATAGTGGATTTATGGAAATGGGATATTTTGCTCCGGATCACCATACTCTTATTTCGATTCTGAATGATAATGGCTATCAAACAAATTATTTCTCCGGCTATGACACCAGATTTGATAAATTGGATATCTTTCTCGAAAGGCAGGGTCTGGATTTATTGATTAACTCTGCTCGCTTTCCAGATCATTATGAAAAAATGGATGAAATTGAGGGGGGCTTTACCTGGGGATATTCAGATAAAGATGCATACAGAAGAGCTTTCGATTTTATTGATACATTCGATCAGGAACAACCACGATTGGATATCTTTTTTAGTCTCAATTTCCATGAACCTTTTATTATACCTGAAACTGAACTCTATTTGCAGAAATTTGCAGATCATTTAAATACATTGGATATTTCTGAAGCCAAACGATCCGAATATCTTCAGTATCCGGAAATTTTTTCAGCCCTTCTTTATACCGATGATGCGATTAAAGAACTAATGGACCGATATCGAATGAGAGAAGATTTTGAAGACACAATATTCATTATTACCGGTGACCATCGAATGATTCCTGTACCGCATATCAATAGAATTGATCGGTATTATGTACCTTTTATGATCTATTCACCAAAACTCAACAGTCCGGCTACTTTTGATGGTGTTTCATCTCATTTAGATGTAACACCGACCCTTTTGACATATCTGCAAAACAATTATTCGATTCAGGTACCAGACTCTGTTCACTGGTTGGGAAATACCTTGAATATGAGTGAGTCATTCAGTGCTGACCGGGATATTCCATTTATGAGAATAAAGGGTGGGCTTCAAGATTACCTGAGTGGTGATATTTATCTTTCCGGAGATCAAATATTTCAGTTGGAAGAGGGAATGCTCTTACGGCCTTTGGATGACCCTGAATTATTGGTTGAAATGAAAACTAAATTTGATGATTTCAGAGCCTTGAATGAGTATGTGACTTCAGCGAATAAATTGATTCCGATGACAGAAGATTATCAAACTGAACTTGAATTCGCATTGCAAGAAGAAGAGTACTTCAGAAGAAATGAATTATCCACTATGAATAATGAAGAGCTTTTTTTTATTGCTAGAGATGAGGCTTTTGAAGGCAACTATGAGTCAGCCCGCACAATTTTAAGAAGAATATTAAGAGATAGTCCCAATTTTTATGATGCCTGGCTTCTTAATGGCCGAACTTTCGCCTGGGAAGGCCGGTATGATATTGCGATGAACAGTTATAATGAAGTACTTAGAAGAAATCCGGATTTATTAGAAACATATGAAGCCATAGCTGATCTATATTTCTGGCAGGATGAACCGGTTCTTGGTATTGAAATTATTGAGACCGGGTTGGAGGTTGAAAACAATTACGTTCCCCTGATCTTCCGCCGGGCCCGGGCATTGAATCAAGCGGGAGCAACAGATGAAGCTCGTTTATGGGTAGAAAGAGGCTTGATTTTAGAGCCCGGCAATGAGAATTTATTAAATCTGCAGAATCAGATGAATTGATTAAAATTTGAGCTGAATGCCACCATTCAGCGTGTAGATCTCTGTAAAATCACCCGGTGAAAACGACAGTTCTTGCCTTGCCGCATCAAATGATAGAAACAGGGCCAGATTGATACTCAGTGATTTAAATCCATCGATACCGAAAAATTGTGATTCCGTAAAAAATACATCTCCGCTTACATCCTGAAATCGTCGTTCTTCCGGTGAAAAACCAAAACCCCCTCTGAAAGTGATATAATCATCCGGCCCGGCAAAATATCTTCGGGCCAATAAATTTATAGATCGCGAATTCCCTACCGAACTGGGGGTTATATATGGACGTAAAGTAAAGAGCCAATTTCCCTGGTATTTGGTGATCGTACCGGTGTAAATCAAGACGTCACTGTTTTGAAATTTTAGATATCGAAATCCAATAGATAATTCAAATCCATTGGACATTCGTTTGTGTAATTCAGCGCCGGTTCGAAATTCAGGAAAAATTGAACTATTGGCATACCCAATGTTCATATACCCGTACCAACCATCCGCAATACTTGGATAAAAATCGATCTCCGGTTGAAATCCAATAGTATCAAATCGATTTCCGTAATTCAATCTCCCGATAACAGACCCGATGGGTGTTCTCCCGGAAAGTTGAATATGTCCTTTTTGAGCCGGACTGAAAACTTCCGAATAGTGATCATACGTATATGATCCGGTAAGTGTATAATTCTGGCTCGAAACTCGTATTGATCTCCTTAATGCATATGCCTCACTATTGGAAGGACTGATTTGATCTATTCTGTTTAAAATACGAGCCGCTTCACGATCCATTTCGGCAGCATGGTGAGCGTTGGCACTTTTAAGTAACACCGGAACATCGACAGGATAATAGCGTGTAGCCATTGTCGCAAATTCAACAGCTTCCTGAGGATTTTCAGCCCATATCTCATTGTCAATGGATGCCAGCAATGCATCTCTGTGATCAGGAGTATCTTCCAAAACATGAGCCAACTCCTTTCGCGACCGATCATATTGAGCATCCCAGGAGTAGGTTCTGGCGATCAGTATTCGAACATCATGATAATCCGGTGCTATCTCTAAAATAGCATATGCGAGTTTGCGAGCCTCCTCTCTTTCACCATCAAAAGCCAACTGTCTGGCCTCTTCAAATGCTGTATCTACATTCTCCACTTCCTGTGAAAATACTTGAACCGGGTTGAGAAGAATGATAAATAGAAATAGGCTTATCGCCGTCTTGATTTGAGAATTTTGAATCACCGGGGTTTTCCTTTTTTTAAAAGAACATGATCTGAATTATGTCCTAATATTGACCAAATTTAGATGAGAGTCAAACTTTAACGCACTGTCATCAGTAGCATTCATCCATTTGATATTAATTCAATCTGTGGGCCGGCTACCTGCAGAGAAGCCATAATAAAACGAAATCAATCAGTAAATCACTGCCTTTTTTTTGATCCACGCTGCTTAATTCAACGGACTCTTCTCCATGCTAAATAGAGTAATCTCTTAAACCGGGAATTTTATTTTAAACTGCGTACCCTTCCCGGGTTTTGATTCTACATTCATCATCCCTTTCAACAGATTGAGATACTTTTTGATGATAAACATGCCCAAGCCTGTTGAGGCCTCACCGGAAGTACCCTCTCTTCGGATCGAATCTTTCCCGGTAAATAAATCCTTAAGCTTATCCTCCGGAATACCTATACCGGAATCTTGAACGGTTAATTCAATCATGGGCCTCTCCATATTCAGTTTTTTTACATAGAGCTTGATCGTCCCGCCTTCAGGGGTAAACTTGATTGAATTACTCAACAAATTCCCAACAATCTGCTTCCATTTCTCTTTATCCATTTTGCATATCAATGGCTCGTCGATTTGCAGATCCAGATTCAAATGTTTGATTCTCAAATAAGGCTCATGGAGATGAACCACATCTTTGGTGATTGCCGCAAGATCGACCTCTTTCAAGTTCAAAATAAATGCCTCATTTCTGATATACTCAGAATTCAGCAATACATTGACAATGTTCAACATCGATTCACCTGCTTTTTCGATGCTTTCCAGCATCTCTTGATGTTCCACATTTTCGATCTCCTGCTTCAAAAATTCGGAAAATCCAAGAATTCCTGTGAGTGGGTTTCTCATGTCATGACTGACAATCCGTATCAGTTCATCTTTTTCCGCATTATTTTTTTCCAGTTGAGTTTTCACATATCCGAGTTCCATTCGGGTGATAATTTCATCGGAAAGTGTCATTAATGCCTTCCTTTGAGGATTTGTCAGCGAATTGGGTTTGGTATCAATCAAGCAGAGGGATCCGATATTATACCCGCCCGGTGATGTCAAAGGTACACCCGCATAGTACCGCAGCTTCAACCCAGTCAGTACATTTGGATTGTTTTTAAAAAGGTCACTTTTGAGACTGTCTTTCACTTCAAAAATCTCGTCTTGCATAATCGTATACTGACAAAAACTATCCGTACGTGCAGTGGTCTGTCCCTCAAATCCATAACACGCTTTTTTAAACTCTTTGTCCTCACCGATCAGATTGATAAATGCGATCGGAACATCACAAAACTGTCCGGCCAATTCGGCCAACCGGTCATATTCTTCCTCTTTTTTTGGGTCATCAACCAGGCTCTCATATTTACTCAGTGCTTCGAGCCGTCCCTTTTCATTTGCAGGGATTGGCGGCAAGGTATCTCCCATCCATTCAGGTGTAAACATAACTTTTTATGATATCGGTTAATATTTGGTATGTTGTTACCGCCTTATATAATAGGAAATATTTGCAACGACTATAACAATAGCAGCTCCAACCGCGGTGTATAGCGGCCAGGCGATGGTTAAACCCTCTCCCGGGAGGAACTGCTGAAGGGCTCCTTCAACCATAAATAGCAGTGAGATGAGTCCGCTGAAAAACCCGATCATCGCATCCGTTTTATCGGGTTTATCGAATAATCTCCCAAGTAAAAAGATTCCAAGCAGGCCGCCATAGGTGTAGGAAGCGATACCGAGCCCGAGTTCCACAATGGCCGGACGATCGCCGCCGCTCAGTTGCAGCCAGGTAAATAGAAATGCAGAACCTGTGAGTGCAAACCCCCAGCCGATTGTCACCATCCGGGATACCCAAAGTTCTTTGGCATCATCCCATACAGCTTTCGACATCGGTTTGATCAAGTCGTAAGTCGTCGAAGATGCCAGGGCATTAAGGGATGAACTCAAACTGCTCATGGCTGCGGCAAACAGTGCCGCTACGATGAGCCCGGCAACGCCTACCGGCATATAATCTACAATAAACCGTGCGAATACCTCATCGGTAGTAGCGAGACCGATCGCTTCCGGACTTGCTCCTGCATAGAAAACATAGAGAATCAAGCCGATAAAAAGAAAAAGGCCAAACTGTGCACTTGCCACAAAACCACTCCAAATCAGTGCCTTCTGACTTGATTTCAGATTTCCGGTTGCAAGTAATCTCTGAACGATTAATTGATCCGTTCCATGTGATGCAATCGAAAAAACAGCACCCCCGAAGAGGGCTATCCAGAAGACATAGGGATCTGCGATAAACTCGGACCAGCTGAGTCCGCCACCCCAATTGAACATTGTAAATTTACCTGCATCATATAGAGAGGTTAATGCTTCCGGAAATGAAACAGGGAGTTTCCCAATGAGGATAAAAAGTGCAAAAAGAGCCCCTCCGATATAGACCACCATCTGCACCACATCCATCCAGATCACCGCCTTGATACCTCCTAAAAAGGTATAGATGAGGGTGATTCCGGATATAATCGAGATGGCAATTAAATAGATCTCCATATCTCCCCATCCATCAAATACACCCGCAAATCTGAAGATGATTGCGAGAGGAATGGCCGTTGCAAAAAGACGGACTCCATCGGCAAGCAGACGGGTGATAATGAACGTTGAACTAGCTGCTTTGCGCATTCCCGGGCCAAAGCGCTGTTCGAGGTATTGATAGGCGGTAGTCAGTTCTCCCTGCACATAGGCCGGTAAAAACCAGATTGCGACAATGATTCGTCCCAGTATATAACCGAATGTTAATTGTAAAAAAGTGAGGCTGCCTCCATAGGCCACTGCCGGAATGCTGATGAAAGTAAGCGTGCTGGTTTCTGTAGCCACTACGGAAAATAGGATGGCCCACCACGGCATGGCGCGTCCACCCAAAAAGTAGTCGGTCGTCGTTTTTTGTGTTCCTGCCGACCAGATTCCAAAAACAGCGACTGCAATGAGGTAGATTACAATAACGATGCCGTCTATAAGTGTGAATCCCATGGATTGTCAGTTAGAGGGTTTTGTATTGAATCAGATGATGTTGATCCGCCCCGGGCAAACGGCCTCTTTGGAATAGCAGCGCCACAACTGTGTCACTGGCCAAATGATTTGATTCGGTTGATTGTGAACCAAACAGATAAGCAGCAAGAGCTTTTTGCAGCACAAGCGTCCCCACCAGTTTTTCTTTATTTAAACTCATGCAACCATAATAATAAAAATTGTTGGGGAATACTCGTACCCCTGCTGAGGATCTGCAACATTGGAGATTAATCGGTGATGGTATTGGTATTCACTGGGAAACTTTATATGAGGATATTTTTATTGATGGGTTGTTGAATTAATGATTCGACTCACAAACTTATCCAACGCTCTCCCTCTATGACTAATTCGGTTTTTTTCCTTTGATGATAGCTCTGCAAAGGTTTCAGAATAGTCATCCGGCTGAAAAACCGGGTCATAACCAAACCCCTTTTCTCCTTTTCGTTCATTTGTGATGATCCCCTCACAAACCCCTTCAAACAGATACTCTCCCTCATCTGTCACAAACGCGATTACTGTCCGGAATCGCGCACTCCGGTCTATTTCCCCCACCATTTCACGAAGCAGCTTTTCAACATTCTCCGCATACGTCACATTTTCACCGGCATACCGGGCAGAATAGACCCCGGGCGCTCCATTCAGTACATCAACCTCCAGGCCGGTATCATCAGCCAGTGAAGGAAGTCCGGTCTGATCAAACCAATAGCGCGCTTTTTTCAGGGCATTTCCGGCTAGATCAGGCTGATCCTCCTCTACCTCTGCAGCATCCTCCAAATCTCTTGTAGATCTGACCTGAATCTGAAGTGGCTCAAGCAACTGATGTAACTCCTCTATTTTATGCGGATTCCCGGATGCCAGAAAAATCATTTCAGGTTTTTTCATGTGTAAATCCAATATCTAAATAAAACTATGCTTCATGCGGTAAGACAGTTTCAGGTTTGTTAGACTGAGGACGGAGGATCGTGGGTTAAGGGTTCTGTATACTACTCCACAAATCAACAATCAATATTCTGCGATCTTAGATCTTCTGCCGTCTGCCTTCTGCGTTCTGCCTGCCCTTCAATATCTTTCCATTATTGTATGAAACCCTTCTTCACCAGCAGCTCTGCATTCAGAATGGCTCCCCCGGCTGCACCCCGAACGGTATTGTGTGCCATCGCAACGTATGAAATATCCAGAACACCGGCTTTTCTCAACCTGCCGACTGCCGTCTGCATCCCACCTTCGCTGTCGGCATGAAGCCTTGGCTGTGGATATCGCTGATCTTCATAAAGATGCATTGGAAACGCAGGTGCCGTTGGCAGGCCCAGATCCGCGACCGGACTCTTCCACTTTCTAAACAATTCGGCAACTTCTTCGATGGATGCGGGTTTAGAATCGAGTCCGACCGCTATCGACAATAAGTGCCCATTGATTACCGGCACACGTGTCGCTGTGGCGTGCACTGTAAAATCTGCAAATGTCACTTTCCCGTTCTCTAATATACCCAGTAGTTTAAGCGGCTCTGATTCCACTTTGGGCTCTTCATCACCGATATAGGGAATTACATTGCCCAGGATATCCAGGCTTGGAACTCCCGGATACCCGGCTCCCGAAATCGCCTGCATCGAGGTAAGTATTACAGATCGAATCCCATATTTTTCGGCCAGCGGTTTTAACGTCGTAACCAAAGGAACTACCACACAGTTTGGGTTAGTGACAATCCAGCCACTTTTATCCGCGGTGAATGTCTGTGATTCGATCATTGTGATATGATCGGGGTTTACTTCCGGTACCAGAAGAGGTACGGTTGGATCTTGTCTGTAATTTTTGGCATTGCTAATCACCGGAATTCCCGCGCGGGCAAATTCGCCCTCAACCTCGGTAGCAACGGAAGAGTCGAGCCCTGAAAAGACAAAATCAACGTCCCCAAAATCAGCCGATTTACAGTCACGAACCGTTAATCCGGCTACACTTTCGGGCATTGGAGTTGCTTCAACCCAATTCGCAGCCTCTCTGTATGTTTTTCCTGCAGAGCGCTCAGACGCTCCCAATGCTTCAATAGTGAACCAGGGGTGATCCTGTAGAAGTCGAATAAATTTCTGCCCGACAGCGCCGGTGGCGCCCAATATACCTACTTTGAAATTTGACATTTTTTTATATGAGTCTGGTTGATTTTTTTGAGCTCATCTTTATGCTCAGTATAAGACTTGGAATGAATGTTTATGTGTTAGAGTGATAAAGTTTTAAAGTGTTTAAGTGTTTAAGTGTTTAAGTGTTTATGGAATTAGATTCTCCTGTTAAAAAATAAACGATTAAACAAGCATGTGCTGTAAACGAATAAACATTTAAACACTCTATGTCGAAAACATAAACACATAAACAGTTATACACGTATGCACTCAATCCCGAAAACATTTCCCTAAAAATATGAAATGATTCTGACAATCGGTTCATCAAGGATTAGAAAATTGCTATATTTCGGGCTTGGAAACATTTTTCAATCCATTTATAGCGATTGGAGTTGGTAATTTTTTAATTAAAAAGCAGTTATGTCATCATTCCACTTAGACAATCTTGAAAAGATCGTCTCTCTTTCCAAATCGAGAGGATTTATATTTCAGTCATCAGAAATATATGGCGGACTCAGCGCCGTATATGATTATGGCCCGCTGGGTGTGGAACTTAAGCGAAACATACAATCGAACTGGTGGAAAGCGATGACCCAGCATCACGATAATATCGTTGGTATCGATGCAGCCATATTCATGCATCCCAAAGTGTGGGAGGCCAGCGGACATGTGGAAGGATTCAATGATCCGATGATCGATGACAAACAGTCTAAAAAACGGTATCGCGCGGATATGCTGATTGAACAGCACATTCTAAAGATTCGGAGTAAAGGCGATGAAGAGAAAGCTGATGAACTTCAGGATCTGCTCGACAGTACGGGTACACGCAAGGGACTTTGTGAAGATCTATACGATATCATCATGAAGGAAGAAATTAGATCTCCAGATTCCGGTGCGTTCGACTGGACGGAGGTGCGGCAATTTAATCTGATGTTCAAAACTCATTACGGTGCCGTTACCAAAGATGATGATGACAGCATCTATTTGCGTCCTGAAACCGCTCAGGGTATTTTTGTAAACTATAAAAATGTGCTCGATACCGCGCGGGTTCAGGTTCCTTTTGGAATTGCACAGATCGGTAAAGCATTTCGGAACGAAGTGGTAGCTCGCCAGTTTGTATTTCGCATGAGAGAATTTGAACAGATGGAGATGCAATATTTTGTAGAACCGGGCACCGATGAAGGGGAGTATGATAAGTGGCTTGAAGCTCGTCTGAACTGGCACAAAAGTATTGGAATTCGTCCGGAGAACCTTAGAGTATCCCCTCACCCGGAGGATAAACTGGCCCACTATGCCCGTGCAGCAGCCGATATTCAATACAAATATCCGATCGGATGGCAGGAAGTGGAGGGGATTCACAACCGAACCGATTTCGACCTCTCGCGTCACCAGGAATTCTCCGGTAAGAAGATGGAATACTTTGATCAAAAAGATCAGAAGCGTTATATCCCCTATGTGATTGAGACCTCAGTCGGACTCGACCGGACCACACTGATGGTCCTTTGTGATGCATACAGGGAAGAAGAGGTAGACGGCGACTCCCGAACTGTTCTCAAATTGCATCCGAAATTGGCTCCAACCAAAGTGGGAATCTTTCCTCTTATCAAAAAACCGGACCTTCAGGAATTGGCTTCAAAGATTGAAACCGAGTTAAAAGAAGAATTTACTGTTCTGTATGATGAGTCTGGATCGATCGGTAAACGATATCGGCGTCAGGATGAGGCCGGCACACCTTTTTGCGTGACAGTCGATTTCGATGGGCTTGAGGATAATACCGTTACCATTCGGTATCGGGACGATATGAAACAAGACAGGGTAGCTGTGGACCAGCTTGCGAGTGTAATCAGGGATGGAATGAAAAATTGGACACCGGAAGTATAGCCGATTAAACCCTGCTCAATCCAAAAATTCATGATAACATCGACCGTCCTTATCGTGTGATTTACACCAGTGGGATGGGTTATAGGTGAGATCCTGAAATAAATTCAGGATGATGGTTATAGTTAAATCCCTTCACACTGATCCCTGTCCCTTGCACCTTGTACCTTGTACCTACTAATCTCTTTTCCCGATTCTACTCTTCATTCAACCCATCCAGCCACTCAATAATCGCAGAAATAAATCCATCCGCAAACGATCGATCCAGCATACCGTATTCACTTGGTAATCCACTGTTCGCTTGCTGAAACAGGTGATTAGCTTCCGGAATCACACTATAATCCAAACTTACATCAAGCTCATTCCTCAATTTCAATACTTCTTCAATGTTGGCATCAGGGTATACTTGCATATCCCTTTCTCCAAATATCGCTAAAATAGGTATTTGGTTTTGTTTAAAAACTTCGGCCGGTTGAATTTCAATCAATGACTTAAACCAGTCACTCTTCGCCGCTGAAAGTTGCCTGTCTATCTGACTTTGGATAAATCCATCCATATCACCTAACGCTTCTACCTGAGCTTCGGGAAGCTGATTGATCTGTTCCTGCAGACGATCTCTTAAATTCTGTTCAACAGGTTCCCAAGACGATCCGCTTCGGACAACTTCATAGATCTGTTCCTGATATTCCAGATTCATATTTACCACATCTTCCGGAATATCCTGAGCTTCTGAAAGATTTACAATCTGTTGATTAATTAATTTATCACCACTTAAAAAAGGAGTTGCCATAAATACTAATGCTTTGGGATCGGTCTCAGCTGCGGCAATCGAAGCGACCAATCCACCCTGACTATGCCCCAAATAAATGACATCGGTAAATAGATCACCATATTCAAATTGCAGATAATTTACAATGTCAATCAGGTCCTCTGCCAACTCTTCAAGAGTTGCATCACTATTCCCTGTAGAAGCCCCAACCCCTCTGTCATCATAGCGAAAGGATGAATATCCATACTGAAAGAGTTGTCTGGACAATTCATTAAAAACACCAAATCCGGCAACTGTTTCATCCCTATCCTGAGATCCGGACCCGGTGAGTAATATAATCAACGGTGATGGATCCTCTTGTAACAGCAGGGTACCTCCAATTTCTCCTACTCGTGTAGGGATACTCAAATCCAATTCCATTTGATCCAACGAAGATACCCCCGATCTGCTCTGTTTATATAATTGAAATGGGAATCGTTGTGTCATTTGTTCAAAATCACCGAGAATGGATTGATCCTCCTCGTTCCAAACACCAAAAAAAACAGCCGGACCGGAACCCGTCTCAAATTGAAATGTAATCTCATCACCTTCAGCCAATGTTACCTCTATTGGCAAATTAAAGGCCTGTTGTTGAGGGATATTGATCGTTCCATCCAATTCACCATCCGAGTAACTGAATGTAACTTGAATGGTTAAGTCGTTCCCATTGATATTAATGGCACCGTTCCAAACCCCTTCAACATCAGCGTATTGTTGGGCATGTACAGGCGAACTAAACAGTAATAATGCAGTGATTAGATAGATCATAAGATGAGGCTTGTACCTGTTAAATTCTAGGATTTATGACATCGAGTAGACATATAAAAATATCACTTCAGTATGCCATTATCCAATCGAGAATGCTGATTTTATTTAGAGATAGGTTAGTTTTTCGGGTACAGTTTTAATTATATAAGAGAGCACCGACCTAACAGGTATCAGCTGTCAGACTACAGTACGGCCTTCGGTTTGGTTTAAAGTAAATCAAAAAATGACGACTTTCGGATGATGCCTGACCGCTACCCAATCTCTTTTCTGAACGCAACCATCAAATCCTTATCTACAGTGAGCAAGCTATTCGGGTCAAGAGGGCTTGAATTAAATTGAACACCTTGATCGTGATATCGATTTTCGCTCCGTCGGATCATTTTGCAACCGGCGTGGATTTCTTTCAAAAAACCTGTTTTCCTGAGAGGTTCAACAAGTTCCGGTTTCATACCTCCGCCCGGGATTACAATGATTCGATCTTTTGCCTGATTCAAAAGTTCATTAATCACTTCAACTCCTTCACCTACACTATTTTTTCCACCTGAAGTTAGTACTCTTTTGAAGCCACAATCTATGATTTCTTCAAGAGCCAAATAAATATCATTGGAAGCATCCACTGCGCGGTGAAATGTACATGGAATTGGCCCCGCACTCTTTACCAACAGTTTGCAAGCTCTGGAATTGACACTCCCATCCGGCTTTAAAGCGCCAAAAACAAAACCATCTGCTCCCAGCGACGTAAAGATTCGAATCTCTTCTTGCATCACCTCAATTTCAACATCTGAGTAGACAAAATCTCCTCCTTTGGGACGGATCATAACAAATATTGGGATAGAGAGTCTTCTTTTTAGATATTTAAACAGTCCGGGTCCCGGGGTTTCCCCTCCTTCAGCAACACTGCTGCAAAGTTCAAGTCGGTCAGCACCGTACTCCGCAGCCAATAATGCGGCTTCAACTGTAAAAACCGGGCACTCCAGCAAGATTTTGGACTTCATATTAGGGTCTAAAATTCGAAAGAATGAATATTTATTTGATTCCGGCATTCAGTTTAAATTGCCCAGGAATAAAAACTGATGACTGAGCGATGGTCGATGAAATCCGACCTCTGATAGCTGATAGCTGATAGCTGATAGCTGATAGCTGATAGCT
>TARA_R100001143_G_C3360947_1_pt1 | contig 21261 bp, 19 predicted proteins | sample TARA_R100001143 | Tara Oceans TARA_R100001143 (sample SAMEA2621300) | marine metagenome | biome: marine biome (ENVO:00000447); feature: mesopelagic zone (ENVO:00000213); material: "saline water (ENVO:00002010), including plankton (ENVO:xxxxxxxx)" | depth 800 m | reverse complement strand
TAGAAATTAAAACGTTAAATAATCAGGGTTTTTCAAAGCCCCCTATTGATAATAAAATTATTAATGATAATAATACTGATATAATGATTTTAGAATAATATTTTTGATATTCTAAAATCATTATTAGAAATCAACGTGTATTTTACACCAGATTTCAATGCACAAAATCGAAAATATAGTATAACTGGCATAGATTTTTCCTTCTTGGTTCTTTTGAATCAATTTTGAGACTTCATCGGGATTAAATAACCCATTGTTCTTCAGATTCTTTTCTGACAGCAATTCATGGATCATATCATTTAATTCAACGCGAATCCAACGCTCAAGTGGTGCACTAAACCCGCTTTTGGGTCTGTAAATAATATCTTTTGGCAGATAGGGTTCCATTGCTTTTTTTAGAACCCACTTCCCGGTCATTCCTCTTTGTTTGTATTTGGATGGGATTTTATTTGCAAATTCAACAAGATCCAGATCGAGGAACGGCACTCGGACTTCGACTCCGGCTGCCATAGACATCTTATCCGTATAATTTAAATTGTGATCCGCTAGAAAAAATCTCTGTTCCAAGGCGAGCATTTTTTCCAGATCAGACAGCTCATTAGGAATCTCCTCAAGAAATTCCAACATTGGGTCATTTTGATGATCTCTATATAGAAGTGATTTAAAATCATCAGAAAATAGGGCTATTAAATCATCCCGTTTCATCCATTTAAAATAATTGACCAATCTCTGTTTCGGTTCCAGAGTTGCCCCACTAAATAGTTTTGAAATTCTTCTGCTGATGGCATGTTGATTGTCAGCCATACTGCTGATTTTAACCAACGAGGATAACAGCGGCTTGGGTAGCCATTGCCAATATTTTTCATTTGAAATAGCTTTGTGACGTCTGTATCCGGAAAAAATATCATCCCCGCCGGCACCCGACAAAAGCACTTTTATACCTTTATCTCGTGCCAATTGGCTGATATACAGAACATTCAATGAAGCCGGATCTGCCAGCGGTTCATCCAAGATAGATATCATTTTTTGAAGATCCTCAATCATGGTTGCAGAATCAATAGTAACCACTTCCAAGGGCACATTGAGATGTTTTGCAACTCTTTGGGCATAGGGAAGATCGTCTACAAAACCGGAGTCCTGTTCTCCCTTGCTCTCGATCGTAAAACAATGAATATCAGGGTTCACTTCTCTGGCAAATGTAACAATGCTGCTGGAATCCAAGCCGCCGGATAGAAAAGCACCTACAGGGACATCCGCAACCATTTGTCTTTGTACAGCCGTTCGCAGATGTTCAGTTGTACCACTAATACTTTCTGTTTTTCCGGATAATTTTTTTTGCGGTCGAAAAGCCGGCAATTTGTACCATTGGAATCTGTTATCCAGCTGTCCATCTTTGATCCAGATTGCCTCGCCCGGATTTACTTTTCTGATGGATTTAACGGGGGTTCCGTTGCCCGGACACCATAAATAGGTTAGGTATCTGTCAATTGCATGATGATCCAATTCACCAATTTCCGAGATTAACGGAATCATTGCTTTTATTTCACTAGCAAATACAATTGTTTTTTGATTTGAGTAATAATAAAGTGGTTTAACTCCTAAAGCGTCCCGCGCAAGCAAGGTAGACTTTTTTACTGGATCCCAAATTGCAAATGCAAAGATTCCATTGAGTCGCTTCAACATTATATCAATACCATTTTCCAGGTTTCGATATTCCAGAAAAAGATTTAATAGTACTTCAGTATCAGAATGGCCTTTAAAGTGATGTCCTGATTTTACCAATTCGTCACGTAAATCCCGATAGTTGTAAATTTCGCCATTATAAGCCAAAACTACTCCGGAGGGTTCATCAATCATGGGTTGATGTCCCAGTTCAGAAAGGTCTATAATCGATAGCCGCGTATGAGCCAGCCCAATTCCATTAATTTTATCCTCATAAATTCCGGAATCATCAGGTCCTCTGTGGCCAATCCTCTCTTTTGATTCTATCAGAGAACTCTTTCCAATCTCAAAACCCGGAATGCAAGAATAACCGACTAATCCGCACATAAACTAACTATGAACCTCTTTTCATTATGAATTTAATACAGATTTGTATACGTCAATCATCTGTTCAGCAGATTTTTTTGAGTCATTGAGTTTCAAAAATCTGTTTCTGGCATTTTGCCCCATTTTTTTCAACTGATCTCTATTCTTTTCAAGTTCAAGAATCTTTTCAGCAATTTCCTGTGGTGATTTCTCACTTACAATAAAACCATTAAAACCATCTTCAACTAAATCTTCCACTTTGTCTTTCATTGAAATAACAGAAGGTACTCCATATACTCCCGCTTCAAAGACACTTCTGGACGGTTCATTCATATGATTTGGCATAACCAAGACATGAGTAGATCTTAACAGTGGATCAATATTTTTAACATCACCCAACAATTCAATATTTGCTAGATGATGTTTCTTTATCTTATTTTTTACCCACTTTTCAAGATCTGGATATATTCCCATGGCATCCAAAATTTTTCCAAACAACGATTTATAAAACTCCTTTCCCCTTACATTTGCTCCCGCCATCCTGAATTTAATGCTGTTTATATCTTTCAATAAGATTGCTGTACGCACTACATCTTTAACTCCCTTGTGAACAAGAAAATTTGATAAAAAAGTTACATGCATCGGATCTTTATATAGATGGTCCGGATGATATTCTTTCAACTCATCTGTAATATGAAAAGGATTATATACGATGGATCGGTTCGTCTTCAGACCGGTTAAACCATTCAGTGCACTTGCATCTATTGCGACAACATGATCCGTAAATCTGTTTATTTTGTTGATAACATACCTATTTATAAGGGGGTATTTACTGCTTGGAACAATTCTCGTGTGTATAACCGTTTTAAATCCGTTCTTTTTAGCCAATTTAACATATGAACTTAAACCGATCTCATTAAAATGAATGATATCCGGTTGAAAACTTCTAAACACATCTAAATAAAAATTATAATGTCTTTTCTTTATAAGATTTATCATTAGAGTGAGCCATTGAAATCTGACTCCTGAAGTTGTTTGTATCACCGGTGGTGTTGGTGATGAAATCAGATTGAAACCTGATTTATTAAATCGATCATAGGCAGGTCCGGGCGGGCATGTTATCAGTATTTCTACATCTGCTAACTTTACCATCTCTTCCAACATCATTCGAAGGCTGTTTGAAGAACCTCCTTTCCCCGAATTGTGATGAACATATAGAATTTTCATCAGGAGTAAAACTCTCTGATTTTAGAGGCTATATATTCAATCTTCACCTTTGTCAATTCCGGGTACATGGGCAGTGAAAGTATTTCATTTTGATAGGCTGAGGCAACCGGGAAATCATCAGGAGTATGACTGAGATAATCATACGCCGGTAAATTTGGCAGAATTGTTGGATAGTGAATCGATGTTGCGACACCCACTTTACTCAAGTAAGCAGCCAGTTCATCCCGCTTCTTGGCACGAATCATATATAGATGAAATGTATGCTTTGAAGAGGGGCGTACAGCAGGAAGTACGATGTCCCTGATGTCTGATAAATGTCTGTTATACAGCTCGGCATTTTCAATTCTTTTCTCGGTCCATTTTAGGATATAGTCCAGTTTCACACTTAGAATTGAGGCCTGTAATCCATCTAACCGGCTGTTGATACCCTCAATTATGTGTTCATGCTTCTTCAATGCCCCGTGATTTGCATACATCCGGAATTTATCTGCCAGTTCATCATTATTGGTGATGATACAACCCGCATCTCCATATGCCCCCAGATTTTTTCCGGGATAGAAGCTGAATGAACCGGCGACCCCAAAAAGGCCGGCTCGTTTGCCATTTAATTCTGAAAAATGTGATTGCGCACAATCCTCAATAACCGGGATACCAATTTTATTGGCAATCGACATTATTTTATCCATCTCACACATTTGGCCTTGCAGATGGACCGGCATAATTGCTTTTGTCCGGGATGTAATTTTCTCTTCCAGTTTTAATTCATCCATTGAGTAGTAGGCCGGATCAATATCCACAAAAACCGGTGTTCCACCGGTCTGACTGATTGTTTCAGAAGATGAAATCCAGCTATTAGCAACCGTTATCACTTCATCACCCTCCTTTATTCCCAGCATTTTCATAATGATGTAGAGCGAATCGGTTCCATTCGCGGTGGAAATGCAATGGTTCACTCCATATAGAGCTGCAAACTTTTTCTCGAAGTTTGCTACAGGTTCCCCTCCGATAAAGGCGGTATTTTCTAAAATGTCACTAATAGCAGTATCAATCTCATCTTTAATTGATTCATACTGTGCCTTCAAATCCACGAAAGGGATTTTCATATTCAATTTTTTTATAGTTTGCGATGAAATTTAGCAGGATTCCCAAGATAAATTCCCGGTTCGGTAATGTCTTTTGTTACGACTGCTCCTGCCCCTATTACAACATGATCTGTAATGGTCACCGGCATGAGTGTTGCATTACTACCTATACTGACGTTGTTACCAATTTCTGTACTGCGCCAGAATTTTTTATCCCCTCTGGCCGGACCGCCTTTCAGAAAAGGATCATTGATAAACATCACTCCGTGGCCTATAAAGCAATCATCGCCGATGGTTACCCACTCACAAATAAATGAGTGTGATTGAATTTTTGTCCTGGCACCAATGGTAACATTTTTTTGAATCTCCACAAATGGCCCGATGGAGCAGTGATCACCGATTTTACAGCCATAGATATTAACCGGCTCCACAATTTTCACATCTTCCCCAAACTTCACATCTTTAATACCGATATTACTTATGATGGGATTCACAGAACTCACCTTCTGATTTGCTGATAGATTTTATCAATAATCTCAACCGTTTTGAGCCCTTCAAAAGAGTTGGTAGAGATCGCACTTCCATTTTGAAGTACATCCACGAGATTTTCATAGACTTTATCGTGGTTCGACATCGATCCTTGATAATGGCCGTATTCATTCGCTTTGTTTCCTTCCGGAAGATCCTTGAATTCAAAGTTTTCAATATTCTGATACTCAAGTTCATTCAGATACTGGCCACCGATTTTAACAGTGCCTTTCTCGCCAAATATGGTCAAAGAACCTTCCATATTTTTCCCGTAACTGTTTACAGTGTAGTTGATAGTACCAATGGCTCCATTGTAGAATTCAACAACAACCGCGCCGGTATCCTCAAATTCAATCTGATTTTGATGATTGTAGTTGGCACTGAATCCTTTTGCACTCTTTATGTCTCCAATCATCCAATATAAAAGATCTATAAAATGACTGAATTGGGTAAATAATGTTCCTCCATCAAGATCTGCTGATCCCTTCCAGGAGTTTTCATAATAGTCCTCATTCCGATTCCAGAAACAGCTTAATTGTATGCTGAATATTTTTCCGAATTTACCATCCTCCAAAGCTTTTTTTACCGCTGCAACCGGCGGGTTAAACCGGTTTTGTTTGATTGCAAAGAGTCTTTTGTTGTTCTTTTCAGCCGCTTTGATCATCTCGCCACAGTCATATACACTGATAGCCATTGGTTTTTCGCAAAGCACATGGAACCCGGCATCCAGGGCTTGTATGGAGTGTTCTGCATGAAGCCCGTTTGGAGAACATATAGCTACTACATCTACATCTTTTTCATTTTGGAGCATGTCTTCCACATATTGATAGGGTACTGCGCCGGTTTTAGAGGCTAATTCTTCTGCTTTTTCACTGACAATATCACAAACCGCCACCAATTGACCAAAGTTTTGAATATGTTCTGCATGTCGTTGAGCTATGCGGCCGCATCCAATGATTGCGAAATTAATTTTTTGCATATGATTTAATTAACTATTCATTTTTTAATTCATAAATATTAAACTCTATATGACTTATTTAATATCAGCCCAAAAACCATTTTTTAAGATTTGATTTAAAAGATAAAGGTATACTATTCATTATTTGGAATAAAGGTCGTTCTGACGGATAAACATCATGACGAATCTCAGGCCTTGCAATATAATCTTCCAAATCTTTTTTACTCCAACCCATTTTTTTTAAGAAATATTCAATATCACTTTCCAGTGCTACTTTTGAATGGTAAGGCGACTCTTCTAATTGCTCCAAAGCTTCTTTGCGTGTTAATTGATCAGACAAAATCAGTGTAGAAAGATGAACGAGTCGTTTATCTACGTTAAATTTTTCAGGTAAAATATACCCTTGATAGAATCGTGTAAAAATCGATTCATAATGTTTATATGGATATCTTTTGTAGCCAAACTTATTTTCAAGTAAATCAAGTGCATCAAATTTATTATAAGTAAGGTAATCAAGAAAGGAGATCCAATGAATACCACGAATGAGCTCATCTAATATAAAATCAACTGTCGAGTGTGTTGGAAAAGTTTCAATCTTGACATTTCCAAACTGCTTACCTAATGCTTTAATATTTCTAACATCACGTTTATACCAATTCCACTCATCCGGTATTTTTAAACCTTCAGTAGCCTGATTAGATCCTGATAGGATACTTTTAATCCCAAATTTTCTTGCCTGTTGATAGCAGACCGCCATCATTGCATTGTCGTAAAGTAATTCGACATCTATCACATCTGCGTCGAAAAAAGCTTGCATCAAAGCGCGGTATTCATTCCAATCAATTACATGAGTATATAGATCAATACCGAGCCCATTCACTAAATTGGCGATATTATTCTGTGCCAGCTCTGAGTTCCACCCATTGTCCATATGAACAGCAAGCGGTCTTAATCCCAGTTCAATAGCTTTGATCAAAGTCCAGGAACTATCTACTCCACCTGAAACACCTACTACACAATCGTACTTTTTGCCATGACCGGTTTTCTTGACTCTAGCTACAAATTGATTTAAACGCTTCTTTTTTTCCCCTGTATCCTCAAAAATTATATGACTGGATTTCTCTAAAAAATCAGTGCAAAAATTACAAACACCTTGATTATCAAAGGTAATTTCTGATGCAGTGGTATCCATTACACAACGTGTGCATTGTTGGTAACTATGATGTGTCATTTTAAAATATTTTGATAGGCTTCAATCATAATTGTCTCCTGTTTTTCCCAACAATATTCATTTTTAATAGCGGAAATTGATTGGTTATATAACTCCTGATCGAAAAATTTAAGAGCTAAAATAGTATCCGTTAAAGAGTCCGCCGAATTTTCTTTTGTAATAAGGCCTGCTCCGGTTTTTTCTACAAAATTTTTCATTTCTTTCATATCTGAAACAATTACCGGGATTTCCACCATGAGGTACTCAAATAGCTTGTTTGGTAAACAATAATAATAACTCAGACAAATATTTTCGATCAGAGAAATTCCATAATCTGCAGATGAAGTATATTCCAAAACAACATCCGGAGATACTGCCGGTTTAAAATGTATATTTTTATACTTTTCTGAATATTCTATTATTAAGTTCTCCAACTTTCCATATCCCATAAGAATTAAACAATAATCGTCAGAAGGCAGTGCTTTGAATGTTTCGAGTAATATCTCAATGCCTCTTCCTTTAAATAGGGCTCCCTGATATAAAAATATCTTTGTTGAATCACTAATGAGGAATTGTTCTCTAAATAAATTTTTCTTTTTAATATTAATTAAGTTCGGACAATTCATTACAGTGGCAATATTTTGAATACCATAAGTTTTTCTATACCAATCTTCAATAGATGGACTAACAACAAAAACATAATTAAACCATCTGATGAAGAACCACTCAATAAATTTAAAAAGTTTTTTACGGTAACCTTTTAGTCCATTAGTCTCTGTCTCTAGTTCATGAGTATCATAAATTAATTTTGATTTAAATGAGACTATTTTAATGAACGGAATGAGTGGTAGTAACAATATCTGATGAAGATTGACAAAATCAGGTTTTTCATTTTTGATGATTTTGATCAATTTTATTACAAATTCAAAAAACCGTATAAAAGAAATCAGTGTGTATAAACCATATCCGTGTGGTACCTGTTTTCTATAAAGATATTCCCTTAAAAGGTTCGGTCGTATTCTGTAAACTCCTCTATTTTTATCAATTCTTTCAAACCCCTCTAATGACTCCCTCCCAAAAGAAATAACTGTGATTCTGTCTACAATATTATGATCGATGAGACTTTTGGTTTGTTTTAATATTCTGCTTTCATTTTCAAATGTAGACAGATAAATATGTACTGCTGAATGATGATTTCTATTCATTTTCTTAATAAGAAATGAGATTCTTTTTACAATGGTTAAATTTTAAAGTTGATAATGGCTTTCAATTAATATAGTCAGGGATAATCAAAATCATCTCTCATATACTATATTGTGCTCTCTTTTAAATTCATTGTAATCTGTTAACAAATGGGTAGCTAAAATAGAGTTTTCTTTAAGTAGACAAGGAATTTCATTTATAATCGGATAAGCTAAGAAACTATCTTTTGAGTACAGTAATGAGTCACTATACTTTTCCAATTTTGTATGCGATATAGGACATACTAAATCAGGAGCGTTGGAATTATTTTTAGTTTTCTCAATTATCATTAACCCAGTTGGATTTAGTGGATTCGCCGAATAATCAAACAACCTATGTTCAATAATTTTGTAATTAAGCTTTTTAGCCGTTGAATATAACTTAGTAATGTAACCATGTTTCTCCATCCGGGCCCTTGCCTCAGTATTTGCAAATTCATAGGAAGGCTCAAGTAGAATTAAATACTTCCCAGTTATCCTAAATAATTCTTTGAGCGCTTTCTCTTCTTGCCCACCATTTGGTTCTATTGAATGAGAAGTGTATACAACATCTATCGAATTATCAGGAAGTGGTATTTCGAAAAGATTAGCAGTAAATAATTTTACGTCTAAAAGATTAAAATCATTCAGTAGTTCTCTTCCAAATTTGATTCTAGACCAGGAAATATCAAAACCTAAAATCTCGTCTGGTTTTTTATTTAAATTCTTAATAAGTGTAGTTAATGTTGTTGCTTCACCCACACCTACTTCAATTATGGAACTGACTTGTTTTATTTCATTAATTATTTTCGCTAAAGCTTTACAATAATTCTCATTATAAACTCTGTTTTTTGAAAAATCTCGAATATACGAACCGGATTGAAAATCATAACTAATTAATATATCTTCAATTGTATTTGAATTATTAGCACTTATATTTTTTAGATATTGTATTATATTTTCACCTCTTTCATAAAGTGCTTTTATTTTCTGTAATTGTTTATATTTTTCCATACTATTTTTTTTTAAAAGTACTCTATTTTTGAGTATTGGTATTTCAATCCAAAAACTGATTATGAGACAAATAATTTTTTAGGTCTAAAAAGAAGATCGAACCAATTACAGGTTCTATCCAATGTGTTATTTAAATAGATTTGAAGATAATCGAGTAACTTTCTGAATAACCCGTCCTGGTAAAGAAATAAAATACATAATCCTTCTAAGTAATTTTGAAATTTTAATTTCATTTTTAAAATCATGTTCAGATTTTGGTTCCATTTTCATTATCTGATCCCATTCTGAGCGACTGAACCCAAGTTTTTTAATAAAGAAGTCCCGATCTTGTTTTAAATTATTTTGATCATACAGAGGATCACTTATATTATTTAAAGCCTCCTTACGAGTCATTTGACCGGATACTATCAAGCTTGAATAGTGAGCCAATCGTTTATCAAATCCATACTTTTCAGGTAGATAATATCCTTGAAAAAATTTAGTAAAATTGGATTCATAGTGTTTCCCACCATAATCTCTCCAACCAAGTTCAGATATGAGGAAATTTTTAACCTTTTCCTTGTTGTACTCAATAAATTCTAGTGGCCTGTGAACTTTTAGCCCATAAATCAATGGATACAAAATTTCTTTTTGGAATAGTGATATTGTAGGGTATGATTTTAATTTCTTTTCACCATACTTACTATGAATATCTTTTAGATGAATTTTATCACTGGCATCATAACCCCAGGCTTTAGGCAGAATTGATTCAGTAGCCATATTCCCCCCATTTAATATATGTTTTAGATTAAATTTTTTCGCTTCTGAATATAATGAAGCGATAAAGGCATGATCTTGTGGGATATCACAATTGGGGACAGATGATTTAAAAAAAGCTCTTTGTAAATCTCTTATTTCATCCCAATCCAATACCAGTGTATGTAAATCTAAATCTAAAATTTTTACTATGTTTTCAATATTGTTGACGGCAAGCTCTGAGTTCCAACCTGAGTCTACATGAACAATTAATGTTCTTAATCCTAACTCCTTTGTCGCATAATATGCAAGATAAGAACTGTCAACACCGCCACTTAGCCCCATTATGCAATCATAATCCTTACCAACACCATCGTGTTTAATTTCCGTAACCATTTTGTCAATCTGCTGTTGGGCTAATTCTCCCTTAAGCATTTGATTCTGCTCATATTGTTTATAGTAATTACAATGATTGCAGACACCTTTTTCATCAAATTCAATCAATGGATCTGTAGTATCCATGATGCAGTTTGTACATCGTTGATAATCTCTTTTAATTTTAAAAGTCATTATTTAGCATAAAGTTTGATTGTCTAGATTTATGGAATTAAACCTTTCTAATTTTATTTTTTTGTTTAATCGGTTTTGATCAGGTCGACTTCTTTCAGCACATCGATTATTGATACTTGTTGATTTTCATTCTTTAACGGTTCTATTTTGTTTGCCTCATTTATAAACTTTAAAATCTCATCAATTTCTTTGTAATTAACTTTTTTTGCATATCCCCTAGACTGTAAATCCAAAAACATTGAAGAATAAATTGTGTCTAGACTTGGACACATAATCAAAGATTTCAATCCAAAATATGCGGCATCATAAGTTGTCATACTAATCATACTTATGTGTAAATCAGCGATTTGCAATACTGATGGTAAAGGCAAAGTTGAACTTAATTGGTACTCTACATTGGATCTTTTTTCAGTGAGTTCTTTTATGAATAACCGATGTGATTCATACTTATTGGAACGAAGTTGGATCGGATGTAATCTTAATAGCCATAAAATATCATTTTCTGTCCTTTTGATAAGTTCTAAAATTGAATCCGGCATAATTCCATTATCAAGTATACCTTCGAAATGTTCATGATCATGGTCATATCCCCATTGAAGAGAATACAGAATCGTTTTTTTATACTGCTTTGTATCTATAGAACTTTTCCATTCTTCTGGAATTCTTCCCTCTCTAAACATTTTGTACCAATAATTCTCAATTTGGCGGGCCATTAACTTATTCTTCTCTGATAATTTGGAGAATGTTTTAGTACTTACGTCATCAAAACTTAAAATGATATCAGGTAGCTGTTCTTTAGGTAAACTTTCATCAAAATTAGGCGGAAGGGGTAAGGTATACCCAATACCGTGTAGTACTTCAATAATTTTCACGCCTCTGAGGGTCGATATTTCGCATAATTTACTGAATGCACTTATACAGAAAATTGCTTGTACTTTACTTTTTGTTATAATGGAATTATAAAAATCTCTATCTAAATCGTCTGAAATTGTATGATTATTTCGTATCGGCAGTATGAAGTTATATATTTTAAAAAAATTCCTTTTTAGCCACCACCATTCACTATAGAATAATCTTAATTGATTGTAAGAAATTGAGTTGTTAAAAGTTTTATCACCATTTGATGATAAATCTCTTGTAATATGAAGACATGAGTGATCTCTATTTTTCAGTTGCTCAAAAATTGGGTCAAGTAATTTAGAATACAATTCTCCATTTACTGTTTCACCCATATCTGTTACATGACATAAAAAAAGAAAGTTTTTCTTGTTAAGTTTACTCCAAATGGGATAAAATCTTATTAAGTGATATAAAGCTACTGCAAATTTTCTCAAAAATATCATTTCTTTATCTAATAGAACTATTAGATTCACTTTCTTGAAAGAAATTCAAATTAATCACCTAATTTTCTTTAAATATATTTTATACTAATTAGATACTATTCCAAACTATGATTTCTGAAAAAATATTGATCGATTCAATCATAGAAGATTTTCCATTATTTTAATAACCCAAGAGAAAGTGGGGTTCCTTTTTCAATGTCAATAAGTGCTTTTTTACCGATCACATCATCATAATACTTAGGGTGTAAACCAAAACCCGGTCTGATACTTCTTACATTTTTCTCAGTGATCTCATCTCCTGCTTTAATATCTTCGACTACATATAATGAACGGCTAAAATCACGACCCTTTATTTGCTTTTTGGTTGGCTGATAATCCACTACGCCAATTGCTTTCTCAGCTTCCCTAACTTCTTTTACCATTTTAGAAAACTCATTTTCGTTCATTGAAAATGATGCATCCGGGCCCCCTATTTCTCGATCCAAAATAAAGTGTTTTTCTATGATTTTTGCACCGAAACATGTAGCCACGACTGGAACAGCGGATCCTATCGTGTGATCAGAAAGACCAGAAATAACTCCAAATCTATCTGCAAAATCACGAACCATAATCATATTAGCCTCTTCAATTGGAGCTGGATAACTAGAAGTACATTTCAATAAAGCAATATCCTTGTTCCCCATTTTTTTACAGGCATGCAATGCCATTTCAATATCTTCCAAAGTTGCAATACCAGTAGAAAGTATAATTGGCTTCCCTTTTGAAGCAATATATTCGATTAAAGGTATATCTGTAATTTCAAAAGAAGCTATTTTATAGGCAGGTGTTTTTAGATCTTCCAAAAAATCTACAGCAGTTTTATCAAATGGGCTGCTAAAACAGATTAAACCCTCTTCATTTGCAACTCGAAATAATTTTTCATGCCACTCCCATGGAGTACTTGCCTCTTTATATAATTGATAGAGATTCTTACCATCCCATATTGTACCATTTATCTGAAAATCCTCTTTATTAGAATCAATCGTAATAGTATCAGCTGTATAAGTTTGTAACTTTATCGCATCAGCACCGGCTCTTTTTGCTGCTTTTATAGATTCAATTGCTATTTCAAGACTTCCATTATGATTCGCAGAAAGTTCCGCAATTATAAAAACTTTTGAGTTCGAATTTATTTCAAAATGATCTATAATCATGTTAACAATTTCTTAAAAGTCAATAAATCACCATTTTCAGATTCAATAAAAAACCCAAGGTCTGAAAATAAATATTTCGATACTTTATTATCTCTATAAACATTTGCTTTTAATGACTTTATATCATTGATACTATCGGCTTTTTCAATCCCCTTTTCTAAAATTTTCCGACCCAGTCCCTTACCGTGATATTTCGGATCTAAAAGATAACTAATCCAAGCAATGCCCTCATCTTTCTTATCTAACCGAAAAGAGCCGATCTTATCATTCATATAATTAACAATATAAAAATGGCATGAATCACTGGAAATTTTACCTATAAACCATTTTTTGTGCTCTTCTTCATCGATTTTTGATTTATTTATAGCGAATTTTCTGATTTTTGGATCAATTGCCCATTTATATGTAATCTTTAAATCTTTTAAATTTGCATTTTCAAAGGATAGGTAGTCATTTAATTTATAGTCAATATGAACATCAATGTACTTTGAGTTAAAATGAATGTGTTCTTTTAAAATTGCATCCTTCTTAAAACCAGATTTATCTAAAACTTCATAAAGTCGAGGCCTTAAGTCATAAGCATAGGTATATATCTTATGTAAGCACAATTCCTGAAATGCGACATTTTGTATTAATTTTAAAAAAATACTCCAATGGTCCTCAAAATGGAGTTCTTCTAATTCGGTATTCATTAGAAATGATATTTCAGCATTTTTGTCAACCCAATTTATTTTAACCAACCCACCGTAACCAATACAATTTCCATTCTTTAAATAAGAAAATAATATTTGATCTGGATTCTCCTGTTTGAATAGTATTGAAATAATATTGCTGAAATATATATCCTGATCTTTTCGAGTGAGTTTTTTGCCTTGACGTAAATGATAAATTTGTTCATTTCGCCATTTCATTATATCATATCGATCCTCATATCTAATGGGTACAATAGAGAATTCTCCGTGATAAAATTTTTGGTTATTTAAACAATGATATGCTGATTTCAGCGTCAAAGATATCTACTTAAATTTTTTTCTTATCGTTTTTCTAATAGGAACCAAGTAATGTCATCCATAGGAAATTTCCTATCTCTACTGTAACAAAATCCGTAATCAATGAGTGTTAAATCATCATAGATATCCATAATTTCACCTGCAAAATCTCTCTTGAATAATTTATCTTCATGTCCTCTATATGTAATATTGACAGGTGTTGGATTATAGTATTCAGCAATTAGTATATACCTTGTTGATGACTCATATAGCTTCTCATAAACGACCTTTAACATGTCCGGGTTAATATGAATCAAAACACCTTTGATAAGTACTAAATCTACTTTAGTGTCAGTTTTAAAATCAAATATGGATTCATTAAAAACATTTTCTGAACCAATATTTTGAGCTAATTCATTAGCTGCAATAGAATTTATTTCAATTCCTTTCATCTCAATATTCGGAAAAAGAAGTTTTATAGCCTTCAAATTCATTCCAATATTAGCACCAAATTCAAGACATGAATTAAATGAAGCAATCTGAGTCAGTGCATTCGTAAAAAAGTTTAAGTTAGATGCCAGAAGTTTTGCTCCTTTATTTCTTTCGATGTAATTATCACCAAATTCTCCTGCCCAGAACTGTTCTTGAGGGGTTTGATATTTATTCATTTGATTATTTTTTATAAGCGAACATTAAAACCCCTTTTGTTAAGTAAGATCTTTACATCTTGAGGGGTATATTGCGTAAAATGATAGATACTGGAACTTGCAGCTGCTTCAATATTTGTTGATTCAAAGAGAGTTGCAAAATGATCTGGATTACCTGCTCCTCCAATTGCAATAATTGGTTTATTCGTCAAATCGGATACGTAATTTATCAGATCTATATTGAATCCATTCATCATCCCATCATCATCCGTGGAACATAGCAGATATTCTCCCACATCACAATCTTCCATTGATTTTATAAAATCAGTAAGATTACTTTTTTCTAGATGTGACCCAGTATTGATATGATATTCACCATCTATATTCATTACGTCTAAAGCAATACTAATACATTGGCTCCCAAAAAAACTCACCGCTTCTTTAATTAACAATGGCTCTTTCAATGCCATTGTTTTGATGACAACTTTATCTGCTCCAATTTTTAATAAATTATTTATATCCTCCAATGATTTAATACCACCCCCTATCGACACAGGCATAAAACATTCTTTTATAACATCTGAAACCAATTTTAAATTAATTTTTCTATCTTGCTCAGAAGCATATATATCTAAAAAAACTAATTCATCCACACCTCGGGAATTATAGAGCCTTGCCGTTTGAACCGGATTTCCAACCATTCTTGGGTTTGCGAATTTCTTCGTTTTAACTAATGCAAAGCCATTAAAGGTTAAAACGGGTATTATTCGTAACTTAAGAGAACTTTGCAAAATAATTTTTTAAGAGTGCTAACCCTACTTTTTGACTTTTTTCAGGATGGAATTGAGTTGCAAATATATTATCCTGATTTACACTAGCGACTACTTTTTCAGTATAGTTTACTTTTGATGATATTATAAGACTGTCATCAGGAATGGCATGATATGAGTGAATAAAATAGTAGTCTCCCTGACAATCACTATTGAATATTGATTCATTAACATCAATAAGTTCATTCCAACCCATATGAGGGATTCTCATACCATTACTCTTGAATTTCACAACTTTTCCCTTTATCCATCCTAATCCCTTACATGGTTCCGGTTCAGAACCCTCAGAAAAAATAAGTTGCATGCCAAGACATATACCCAAAAAGGGTTTTTTTTTGTTCATTACTTCATCAGTTAAAGTAATATCCAGACCATTTTTTTTAAGATTTTTCATGCCTTGTTTAAATGATCCAACACCCGGAAGTACTATAACTTTTGAGTTACGAATCTCATTTGGATCATCAGTAATTATACAATCAACTGAAATAGCATTTAAGGCTTTTTTTACTGATGCCAAATTCCCCAATCCATAATTTATTATCGCAACCAAATTATCTATTCAATTTCAAAAGTTCGTATTAAGTTACCTGCTTCATCTCTCAAAAAATCGCCATCATTATTCTGTTTGAACAAAATAGGATTAGTAAATGAATCAATAACATGATCTATCTCTTGTTTACTCATACCGGAATATTCAATGAAATTATTCACACCGTAATGAGGATATTTACCATCATACATTCGTACCAATTCTAAGCCTTCTTCACGCGTCATTCTATTATTTCTTATATCAATACCTACATGATCTGTAGCTCTGCCAAAACCATACTTTACAAATTTCAAATAATCATGTAAACCAACTAATTTCTCATCCAAATTTTCATAATTAGTATATGTTCCCTCAATGGGACCATCCTCCTTTACTCTAAAACCTTGTTTCTTAATTATTTCTAGTTGTTTTCTTGCATCCCAGAAAAAATAACTACCTAAAAATATCCCGGTAACTCCAACTTTTTCAATATCTTCATCAGATGGATAAAAGTAGGGTGTTAATTCTTTTTCAGTTAGACCATCAATTCCTACCATATCACTGATTCTATTTCCCAATAAGCCCCCAAACTCTTCCAGCCACGCTCTGTTTAATGATCTGTTCTTTACAGAATCCAATGAGGGGCCTCCGTATTCTTGTTGTGGATTTTCACCCCAGATTACAAGTGGTATTTTGAATTTGACTGCCATCATTACCGGAACTGTAAAGATACCTATGTGATTAGGCCACATCTCATCTCCAAGTCGTTTAAAGCCCTCAATCACCATTTTCTTGTATGCATCACCATTCTTTTTAAAATGGATTACATCCATTCCCATTTTCGAAAGATTATCGAGGTTATGTTGTCCAATCTCTGTGACCATCGTTGTTTCAAAACAAACACAAAGCGGATTGAGTCCACAGACCTCTTTCATAAAATATGCTTGATAAGTGCTATCTTTACCCCCACTAACCGGCACGATGCAATCCCATCCAAGCTCACCTTCCGGTAGTCGATAGTGATCAATGATATCATTGAAGTGTTTCTTTCTTTCTGACCAATTAATCCCCTTATTCTTCTCTTCCGCAGCCATACAAGCTGAACAAACTCCATCATTATTAAAATATAAATCAGGTTTTGTTTCTGGGAACAAACACTTTTTGCAATATCTAATTTTCATTTTTGAAATATATATTTATATAACAATTATTTTGATACGATAAATTTTATTTGAATATAATAACTTCAAAAAATAAATCTTTATATCAATTTTCAAACCGATTAATTTTGACTAAATTTTATATTTTAGCTGTCAATTTTTGATAATATTTCTTCAACTAATACAGCCAAAGAAATTAAAAGACTATTTTTTGTTCTAAACTATCATTTAGAATTTAATAACTTGAATTTAAGTTCTGCGATTTCCCAATCAGTTTCTGTATCAATATCCTGAACTTCTGTTTCTGGCAATTTTAATGCAGTTGAATTATCAGTGAATAAACTTTTTTCATTTACAACTTTTGAAACTTGAAACCAATACCATTGACCTGCGTCATGATAGGTTTCTTTTAGATCCTGGGATCGACTACTTAAATATTCAGGCCAAATCATTGAAACATTACCATTTTCATTGATTGATAATCCCCGCCAAATTGGATAATTAAATTTAGTGACTGGAAATACCGATTTTTGATTTTTAGATATTAATAAATGCAGCCCTTCAATTAAATGATTTGTAGTTGTTAATGGTGATGTAGGATATAAGCAACATCCAAAATCAAAGTATCTTTTATTTTTTTTGTACCAATCGATTACTTCAATAATTACATCTAAAGTTGTTGCATAATCATTTGAATTTTCATTTGTCCTCATGAAGGGAACTTTTGCTCCATAACTTCTTGCGATTTCAGCTATTTCCTCATCATCTGTAGATACCATGACTTCATCAAATAGATCTGATTCTAAAGCAGTTAGTATTGAATAGGCAATAATCGGCCTGCCCATAAAATCCCGAATATTTTTTCTGGGGATACGCTTGCTTCCACCTCTTGCCGGTATAATAGCAATCTTACTCAATTGAAAAAGGATTCTATTCTTTCAATAACATATTTCTGTTCAGCTTCCGTCAAAGTAGGATACATTGGTAGGCTAATACAATGATTGTAATACTTTTCAGCATAAGGCATATCTCCTTCACTCCATCCAAATTGCCGATAATAGGGCATCAAATGACAAGGGATATAATGTATTTGAGTAAAAATATTTTGCTCGCGTAAATAATTGTATAATCCTAAACGATTCTCGACTTCGATAACATATAGATGATATGCATGTCCTTCCACTACGCCTGATTGCCCTATGATATGATCATTCCCTTCAAAAGCTTCGAAATAAGTTTGAGCAATTTTTCTTCTACGATCGATTCTCCGATTTGCACTTTTAAGTTGACTGTTTCCTAAAGCACATTGAAAATCAGTAATACGGTAATTGTAACCCAAATCCTGCATTTCCATATACCAATTTGGATATTTTAATTCATTTCTTTCTACGGTATTAATTGATCCCACTGAGAACTCAACTGAATTTTTAAAATCAGAGCTATTTTTAGTTATTCCGTGAGTCCGAAGTTTTATTAATTTGTCGTAGTGATTTTTGTTATTTGTCGTAATCATTCCTCCTTCCCCAGAAGCAATGTGTTTAACAGGATGAAAAGAAAAAATTGCTAAATCAGCAAAATTTCCATTGCCACAATATTGTTGTATATCGGTTGAATCAACAAAATATCCTCCGGGTGCATGACATGCGTCTTCTATAATCCAAAGATTATATTCATCAGCAAGTTTACGGAATTCCTCAAGATCCGCTGCATGCCCTGAAAAATCCACTGGAATAATACCACTATATGTTTGCTTTGGTGAGGATTCCAATAATTTTCTAACACTATTTATATCCAGTAAATAGGTGATTGGGTCAATGTCAGCAAAAATAACATCACCACCACAATATCGAACACAATTAGCTGATGCAGCAAAAGTAATTGGCGATGTGATTACCTTATCTCCAGTCTTCACACCTAAAGTTAATGCACACAAATGCAGGGCGGCCGTTCCATTAGAAACAGCAACTGCATATTTGGATCCGACATATTGGGAAAATGCTTCTTCAAATTCAGATATTCGAGGTCCCTGAGTCAGGTAATCCGATTTCAATACTTCTACTACAGCCTGAATATCATCATCAGTTATATGTTGCTTACCATATGGGATTGGAGTATTCACAAAATTATTCAAATAATTACCAATGATTAACGCAATGTTCTATCATAATGAACATTAATATTGATTCGTTAACTAAACTTTAAATGTTGGATCTACATGCTTTCTAATCAATGCCCGAAGACTTTCTACAGTTTCCCATTCAGTATTTTCACCTGAATTAAAATTGAATCCTCTCTCAACTCTTTTCGCATTAAATTTCTGAACAAATTCTTCTAAGTTAAAAAATGGATTCGGAGGCAAAATAGCATAATACTTACCTAGATCATATGTATTGAATGAATCAGATTCAGAAATCATCTCTTCATGAATTTTTTCACCTGGCCTAATTCCAATAATCTTTTTTTTACAATCCGGGCCAATTGCTTCCGCTACATCCATTATCTTGTATGATGGTATCTTAGGAACTAAAATTTCTCCACCCCATGCATGTTCCAGGGCATGTAACACCATATTCACTCCTTCCTCTAATGATATATTGAAACGTGTCATATTTGGATCAGTTATTGGTAAAACCCCTTCTTCCCTTTTCTTGATGAAATAAGGAATAACAGACCCATTTGATCCCATTACATTGCCATATCGTACAACACTAAAAATTATCGGGTTCCATCCACGAATATTATTTGCAGCAATAAATAGTTTATCTGATGCCAACTTTGTAGCTCCATATAAATTAATTGGAGCACATGCTTTATCTGTACTTAGCGCCACAACTCTCTTAACCTTAGTCTCCAGACATGCACGGATTACATTTTGAGCTCCGATAATATTCGTTTTTACACATTCATCCGGATTATATTCTGCAATATGTACATGTTTCATTGCTGCAGCATGAATTACAGAGTCTATACCGTCCAAAGCTCTCTTTAGACGTTCAAAATCACGGATATCACCTATAAAATATCGAATCCCCGGATACTTTGATTCTCTGAATTCTTGCTCCATTTGATATTGTTTCTGTTCATCTCTTGAAAAGATAACAAGCCGATCAATATTTGGATTTTGTTTTAGAATTTGCCGGGTCAAGGCTTGCCCTAAAGATCCAGTACCGCCGGTAATAAGAATTGATTTAGATTTAGTCTTTGTGTCTATCATTTAATCTATTTGAGATTTTACATAAAAAATTCCATAAATCAGTATTCACGTAAGAAAACTTTTGAAACTAATATCAAATATCTGCAATGTTTATACTGAGAGGAGGATCAAGAAAAACTGATGCTATCATCTAGTCATATGATCAATTTTCTCCCATTTCAGTAAAGCACTTGTTATAGATTTTCTTTGTTCTCCTCTAGCTGTAACAGTGTCTATCACTCTGAATTCTAGAATATTTTTAGGAGAATGCAGATCGTTTATTTCTGAATAATTTGAACCAAAATTAAGATAAAATTGATAGTGCCCTGTTGACAATATATTTGAATCTAACTTGAGCAGGAATATATTTTCACCAACTTTAATATCCTGAAACTTATTTGGTGAAAGATCATTACTGTCAGTTTCAATTATAAGATCTCCCTTTTTATTTGAAATTGTAATGTATCCATATAGACCTTGAATCACTCTTCTACATTCAATTTTTAGTAAAAACAAAATACTTTCTGTGATTTCAAAATTGGTTTTTGGTTCCATTTTTTCATTTAAAACCTCAGCATATGTAAGCTCAATGGCAAATTGATTCAAAGAATCTTTAATAAATTTGCCGGAGAGTTCCGACTTATCTGATGCATCCAGATAATAGTCTATCGCCTCCTTACTTTTCGCATAATAATCTATTTTTCCATCTTGTAGTACAATTGTGTTCTTACACAGATCTCTGATCATGCTCAACACATGGCTTACAAACAGGATGGTCCGCCCCTCTCCCCGGCTGATATCATCC
>TARA_R100001143_G_scaffold12460_1_pt1 | contig 21384 bp, 15 predicted proteins | sample TARA_R100001143 | Tara Oceans TARA_R100001143 (sample SAMEA2621300) | marine metagenome | biome: marine biome (ENVO:00000447); feature: mesopelagic zone (ENVO:00000213); material: "saline water (ENVO:00002010), including plankton (ENVO:xxxxxxxx)" | depth 800 m | reverse complement strand
GATCTTGAAAAAGCGATCGCACTCGACAACTTACCCTCAGCCCATAGAAATATCGTTCTCTATAAACTGATGATAGAAAAAGGACAGGAGGCAATCGCCTATTTGCTGGATCGTATTCGGGCGGAACCCAGAGATGTTGAAAATTGGATCCTAATGGGCGATCTGATGAAAAAAGGAGGTCATGACGCTAAAGCGAGAACTTACTACGAACAAGCACTCAAAATGGACCCTGATAATGAGTATGTAAGAGAACTGCTTGAAGATTGAGATCTTCATCCACTACGCCACCGTGAACGAGTCTGAAAAAGTGAAAATAAGAAATATTGACCTGGAATCTACATACTGGGTACTATGGCTGACCGATAGTATTGAATCGTGCCTTCCCTTATTTCAAGTTGGTAAACTGAAGCGGAATGCCGAAGCTTTTCGCTTTTAGGTGTTGAATGACTTCCTGCAGCTCATCAATTTTTTTGCCGGAGACGCGCACTTGTTCGTCCTGAATCGCCGGCTGCACCTTTAATTTTAAGTTTTTGATCTCCTTCACAATCTTTTTCGCAGTCTCTCTGTCGATCCCTTCTTTGATGGTGATATTCATCTTCACATGACCCTGGCTGGTCCCCTCTTCTTCTCCATACTCCAATGCTTTTGGTTCCAGGCCCCGTTTGATGAAGTGCTTAATCAGCATCTCTTGCATGGCTCTCATTTTCATACTCTCAGCAGCAACCATGCTGATGCGATTCTCCTTTTTATGAAATTCCACTTCTGAATGAAGGCCTTTAAAATCGTATCGCGTCGACACCTCTTTTAACGTATTATTTACCGCATTATCCACTTCCTGGGCGTTGATTTCATTTACAATATCGAATGATGCCATAATATTTATTTACGAATTAAGCATAGTATATATAGCGAAGTATCCCGATCAGTATGATATTTTGTAGTATTTATTCTAATTTCTGATTCGTGCTGCATCCAGTGCAAAATTATTAAATGTAACACGATCTCCTAAATTCTTTGTGCCATCTAACACATCAAATCGAATTCTGACTTTAAAATTGGGATTATCCTTCACACCTTCTATACCGGAAAAATCCACTTCTATCAGGATATATTGGTCAACTATCGTTTGCTGAATCTGATTATTTCTCATACCGGTTGTGATCCATTGAGGGGTACCACTGGCAATTGAATAATCAAAACGTAATGCTTCTACTGCATTCTCATTCATTGCTGCAAATGATAAAACCGCTCTTTCAAAATCTGTTGTCGGAAGATCCAGTATAAGTGAATTTTCACCGGCGTCACCCATAAAAGGCTCCCTCACCTGAATGGCACGCATTGAGTCTGCTGCTTCAGTAAACAACATCCCACCGTTGCCTTTAGGCCTGTAATTGATCGAGGTAGGTTGATTTCTTCTTTCCATTGCTGCCATTCGTTCAGTCTCCGGATAACCACTCAATGCAGATTCAAACCGGATGGTCCCTAGATTTCCAATAGCTGAATATGTTGCAGAAACCGCCACTAACTCTATGTCATTTGGAATTGTGACGTCTAAATACCAAAAGTGGATCAATTCCGGATCAGCCGGTATCACAGGCTCATCGGTAGAGTCTGTGGCCGATGAGCAACCTATCACTAAAAAAATGAGAATAAAAAAACTGGCAATCGTAAAGATTTTTTTCATCGTATAAATTTAAGTGGTTTTATTAATTTCATAAAGTTAAAGAACTTAGGAATTTATTACTATAAGTGAATTTAAAATGCTTTTTTTTGTGGATCTCAATCTCATCCAAAATTCTTTGTGTTATTAAATATTGTTTTATTAAAACAATGCATCCCACATTTTCAAGTGGCCAATGGTTGTTCGATTGTTCGATCTACGAAGCATGGGGGTTCCGTGGAGGCTCGTTTGGAGTCTCCAAATATCAAGCAGAAGTGAAGCTCAAAAACTTGAGAAGAAAATAAAAAAGCGCGGGACGGAAAGATTTTTAGATGATTTAAAAAAGAGCGAGTAATTTTACGTTGTATTTCGACCCATTTACTCCTAATTTTACATTCTACCAAATCGGGACGTGGCTCAGTCCGGTAGAGCACTCGGCTGGGGGTCGAGGGGTCGCAGGTTCAAATCCTGTCGTCCCGACTAAATCAAAGCTCATCGTTTTGCGGTGGGCTTTTTCTTTTTCTAATACCAGCTATTTACTCAACTCCAGGCGTTGTTATTGCGGAGCAGTGCTCCGCGGTTCAAATCCTGTCGTCCCGACTAGAGAAAAGCTCATCGTTTTGCGGTGGGCTTTTTTTTGTAGTACCAGCAATTCTTCACGTACCAGGCAGATTCATTTATAGGTATGAATCATTTCGATTAGAAAAAATTAATTTAAAAATGTGTTATGTAATTTAATTCATACCATACATTTGTGTATTTTCGGGCGATCATTTTTGAATAAAAAATTTCAATTTCATCTTTTGATCGATTAGAAAAACCATACATATATTTGTTCTTTTTAATTTGATTTCAATTTCTGAAAGCTCCCTAAATCCATTTCAGTAAGAATCACTTTGTTCATACGCATACTCTCTTTACTCATTTGCAGTGTAATTCTGTTGTCTGGTTATTTGAATAAAGCAGATGCACAATCTGTGCCTGATATCGTCATTAATGAAGTGATGGCTTCAAACTCTGATACGATTACGGACGAAGATGGCGACTTCCCTGATTGGATCGAACTTTTCAATACAACAGACAGCCGTATCAATCTGAATGATTACGGATTGAGTGATAATTCCGGTGAGCTCTTTAAGTGGGTTATACCGGATATCTCCATCAATGCAAATAGCTATCTGCTGATTTGGGCATCGGGAAAGGATCGGCGTGAACCGGGCTCCCCTCTTCACACGAATTTCGCCATCGCAGCCGCCGGCGAGGAAATCCTGCTAACCCGCCCGGACGGTACAACACTGGATTCAATGCCCCCGACTGAAATTCCAATAGATGTCTCTTTCGGGCGTAAACCCGATGGCAGTGACAACTGGTTTTTGTTCAACGAACCCACCCCCGGGTCTTCCAATACCACAGATAGCTTTCAGGGTGAACTATCCCCTCCAATATTCTCACATGAAAGTGGCTTTTATACCTCATCCTTTGACCTCACGATCACCCATGAAGACCCTCAGGTTGAAATTATTTACACCCTGGATGGATCTGAACCGTCAAAAGATGCTTTTAGTGGAATCCCATATCGTTACCGTGATTCTTATGCTCAAAACCCGGGCGACCCTGCCGGAAATATGATAACGGCAACCACCCGATCCCAAACATTTCAAAATAGTCTTCGTATTCAAAATCGCAGCTCAGAACCAAATAGTATCAGTCGTATTCCATCCACCTGGAATTCAGACCCGTTTTATTTACCCAGATCTTCTGTTTTGAAAGGAACTGTTATAAGAGCACGGGCTGTAAAACCGGGGGCCTTGCCCAGTGAAGTAGTTACAAGAACATTTTTTGTTTTTCCCGGTGGACGGAATTTGTTTCAATTACCGGTCGTTTCGATTTCAGTTAACCCAAAAGATCTATTCGACTATAATGACGGAATTTATGTCCCCGGCATCGACTTTGATACATGGCGAAGCGAGAATCCAAATCAAAGATCTATCGAATCCATTATTACTCCCGCCAATTATCACAGAAGAGGCATTAAAGCGGAAAAAGAGGGGCAATTAACTTTTTTTGACATCGGTAAAGACAGGCTGGATTTGGAACAAAATATTGGGATAAGAATTCATGGATTTACAGGCCGGCACTTCGCAATTAAATCTTTGCGCCTCTATGCTAGAGGAAGCTTAGGCGATTCTAATTTCAATTATCCATTTTTCACGGGTGCCCAGGGTGAACAGCACCGCCGGCTTTTACTCAGGAATTCAGGACAAGATTACAATTATACCTTTTTGAGAGATGCCATTTCACATACTCTTGTAGAACATATGCGATTTGATACACAGGATTATCGCCCCACAGTCGTTTTTATCAATGGCGAATATTGGGGCATTCATAACTTGAGAGAACGTCATGATCGTCACTACCTCCAAATTGAATATGGCATTGATCCCGATAATATTGATTTTATGGAAACCAATGGTGTTGTTGTTGAGGGTGACGGTGACCATTATTTCAATATGATTCAGTACATCGGTCAAAACGATCTTTCTGACGAAGAACATTATCAGGAAATCATTACACGCATGGATCCGGATAATTTCATGGATTATCAGATTGCGCATCTCTTTCTCCAAAACATGGACTGGCCCGGCAGTAACGTACAGTATTGGAGAGTCAAAACTAACGGGTATCAACCCGGGGTTCCTTATGGCCAAGACGGCAGATGGCGCTGGCTTATGTATGATATGGATCGTACGATGACACTTTTCCCAACGGTTGATCCGGACTGGACTTTTAATACGCTGCCTTATGCTACTACTGATCAGGGCCCGGTTTTTCCAAATCCACCCTGGTCTACATTTCTACTACGAAATCTCCTCAAAAATGAGGGATTTCGTCAAAGCTTCATCAATCGGTATGCCGATCAATTAAATACATCTTTTTCCGCTGAACGTTTTACTGCTCTCATAAACGAACTTAGTGATGTAATTCGGCCGGAAATGAGTAGACATACTGATCGATGGAAATTTCTGATCGGATCTATATCCCAATGGGAGGGTGAATTGGATCGGTTGATTGATTTTGCCAATAACCGTGCTCAGAAAACATTTGAACACATCCAGGAATTTTTTGAATTGAACAATACTCATCAGATTACTGTCACTTTGGATGACCCCAATATGGGTACTGTCAGGGTGAATACAATCAAACTCTCCTCAGATACTCCGGGGGTTCGTTTTAATTCATCGGCCTGGACCGGAACCTACTTCGAAGGAGTGCCGGTTAATATTTCTGCGGTTCCTGAAGTTGGTTATCGATTTTCACATTTTCAGGTGGATGGTGAACGGGTAGAAACCATTAATTTAACTTTGGATCTTAATTCCGATGTTCAAATCCAAGCCTTTTTTATTGAAGTTGAAACAACACCGATTGCCGGTCTTGATTTAATCCATTATTTCATGTTCAGTGACGATCTCCCTAATAACACCGCCCTGACTTCCGTAACATCTACATTCTCAAACAGACGAAAGGGTCAAATACGATTCAATTCCAGTTTGGAGGGTTATCCATTTGATCCAAACCATCCCAGCTGGAGAATCGGTTCAATGGAGAGAAGGAATCAACCCACTCCTATTAATTACCGGCCTGAAGGGAATAATAATCTACAGTACGATGAATTTCTGGGGCTACGGGCATTACAAATTCGTCAGCCTTTTGAATCGGGTGGCCGGGAGAGTTCACTTATTTTGAAGATGCCTACAGTTGGCTTCGAATCTGTCGTGATGTCTTTTGCTGCAATGAGTGAAAATGCGGAGGTGAATGGCTTGTTCATTGATTATTCAACACAGTTTGAATTCAGCGGTCAGTCTGACACGACTTTTGTTTGGACTGATGAGGGCCTTTCTGACAATGACAAATACAAGAGCCTTGTAGACGGCACTTACCAACTCCATACCGTCGATTTTTCGGAAGTCAACAGAGCAGCCAACAATCCGGAATTCCGTGTCAGAATTCGTTTTGATGCCCAAAATTCTACTATGGCCGGTGGAAACAGAGTAACGTTTAGTAACATTACCCTGGATGGAAATGCACTGCAAGAAGACGATAACAACATTTCTGATTTTGTGCTTGGAAGAAACTATCCGAATCCTTTCAGTAATACGACAACAATCCCATTTACAGTATATGAATCGGGGTACTTACGTTTAGAAGTATTCAATACACTTGGCCAAAGGGTCGCCCTGTTATATGATGATACTATTCAAGACGGTGATTATCAGGTGCCTTTTGATGGATTGAATCTGGCTAGTGGTATTTATCTGTATCGAATGAATGTTGACGGTTACATTCAAAGCCGAATGATGGTATTAATCAAATAGATTCTTTGCATTTTTCTCCTTTTTATCTAAGGATTAATACTCAATCTACTTCCTCTTTAGACGGATATTTAAGGTAATGCTTTTAGAACCCATTAGCTTCCAGATACCAAATTTTATTGTATTTGGATATGTTTAGATTATCTTCAGAAATACTAAACTTTATCTCAGATTAATGTGATAGATGAAGAATGCAAATAAACTGCTCCCTTACTTTTGATTGTTTCACGGGCGCTTAGATCGCTATAACTATGATCAGAAAAGGTTTAATACTGCTTATTCTAGTATCCGCTTGTGTGTCGGCACATGCCTTACAACTTTCTATATTCGATCAACAACCCCCTTTTAACTGTCCAAAACTGGACTATTGAAGATGGCCTTCCTGTTAATACCATCGGATATATTGCTCAGGACAGCCTGGGGTACCTGTGGATCAGTACGTATGACGGGCTTGTCAGATTCGATGGGATGGAATTCAATGTTTTTAGTTTTTCCAATACCCCTGAGATGCCTCATAATCGAACCACCCAATTGTATCTTCAGGACAAAGACCGAATGTGGGTGTCATTGGAATATGGCGGGGTGCTTCTAAAGGAAAATGGTGAGTTTCACCATTTTGGAAACCAAACAAATTTCACCGATTCCGACCTCACAATGATGTTTGAGTTATCAGATGGCAGGATGGTCTTCATAACTCATTCCGGACTGTATGTATATAATGGCGAAAAGTTTGCCATGTTCTACAACAGCGATAAACCGGGACAAAATCAAATTCACGATGTATTTGAAGACTCTGATGATAGTATCTGGGTAGCTACGAACAATGGTCTCCTCCAGTTCAACCCTGCTGGAGATCTGTTAGCTGAATATCATATAAGTTCAGTGCAGCAAAACAATCGTTTTAGAACTGTGATTAGAGTCAAAAACGGTGTCATAACAGCCGGTACTGATACCGGTGTGTATGAGTTACAGGATGGAGAGTTAGTACAAACTGAGAAATATGCGGCTGCTGATAACTACTCCATCCGTAAAATCTACAATGATGAGAGTACGACATTATTATTAGCAATGGGGGAAGTATTTTATGTAGATGAAAATCAAATTATAAAATTACAGTTCAATCATTTAAAACCTGCTGAATATTTCAGGGAATTCTATATGGATTCTAAAGGAAGGATTTGGCTGATAGGATCTACAGGCTCACTTGCTTTATTTGAAGATGGCCAAATCCGTCCTTTTGATGATAAACCTATCATCAATGATTACTATTTCAACAGCGTTTTCGAAGATCGGGAAGGAAATATATGGTTTGGAACCAATGCGAACGGCCTCATAGCAGTAAGTGAGAGTAAAGTTCGAAATCTGGGCACCCCGGAAGGCCTGTCTGGTGATAACATACTCGCTATGTTTGAAGACAGCCAAGGCCGTTTTTGGGTGGGAACACGGGGCGACGGGTTAAACCTTATAGACGGGGATACCATAACTCATTTTGATGAAACAATTGAAACTGCAACAAGTACCATTCAGGCTATTGGGGAAGATAGAAATGGGGATATTTGGTTTGGGTATCATCAAAGAGGAGTAAATAAGATCACACCAAGTGGCCTAGAGCATCACCTTCCCGGAAACAATGTGGAGATCAATGATATACGCTCAATTTATACCCACAGTAATGGAGAAATGTGGCTGGGTACGTATGGCGGACTGATCAAATTCGATCTTTCAGGGTCAGGTCATATTGTATATGATAAAGATGACGGACTTTCCGGAGTTAAGATCAGATACATTACCGAAGCTCCTGATGGGGCTCTTTGGACGGGCAGCCTGGATGGTGGTGTATCCCGGTTTCATGAAGGTACTTTTACAAATTACACGACCGAAGACGGGCTTTCTTCCGACAATATCCGATCTATTTATATAGATGAATATGATGAAGGTACCATTTGGATAGGTACTGAAAACAACGGGCTTAATCGCCTTAAAGACGGGAAAATCACATACATCAATATGGACGATGGCCTTCCGGATCATATCGTGCATTGGATCTCACAAGATGAAAGCGGGTGGCTATGGATGTCCTCAAACCGTGGAATTTTCAAGATCAACAAGTCTGAACTGAATGCTTATCTCGACAATGAGTCAAATATATATACCCTATTACACTACGGGCGCGCAGAAGGGATGCGAAATCCGGAAGCAAATGGTTCGATTCAGGAAGCAGGACTCCGGACAAGTGACGGAGATTTTTGGTTTGCAACACAGGATGGAGTCGCTATTTTCAGCCAAAATCAGGAAAATAATTACACAGTCCCGCCCACAGTTTTGATCAAATCTATAACTGCCGGAGGAAATTCATACACTTCCGATCATGTGATGATCGATAATGGGTACAAGAGTTTTACGATTAATTTTAATGCCCTCACCTTTCCCACCAGTGAAAAAGCAAGATTCAGGTATCGTTTGGTTGGCGTTGATGATTCTTGGCATGAAGTATCCGGTCAGCGATCGATATCTTATAATGACGTTCCGGCGGGCGATTATACGTTTGAAATTCTGGCAGCAAACAACAACGGGATTTGGAGTGAGAATCCGGCTACTGCATCGATCACCGTTCAACCTTTTTTCTATGAACAGCCATGGTTTATAATTCTGCTACTGGTTCTCATTTCAGGCGGTTTTTATGGTGCAACCCAGCTTCGCTACAGATATATTTTGAACAAACAGCAGACACTGGAACGGATCATTCAGGCGCAAACAGCTGATTTAAGACAAGAGAGAAATGACCTACAAGTCAAGAACGAGATAATTAGAATGCAGGCAGCTGAACTTGAGAAAAGCAATCAAACCAAAGATAAATTCTTTTCATTAATTGCTCATGATCTTCGTAATCCAATTCAAGCTTTGGTTGGTCTTTCAGAAATTATCTTAAAGGATATGGACGAAGACAATAATCCTAAGCAAAAAGAGATCTTCAATCATCTCCACTCTTCAGCAAATACGCTGCAAAATCTTGTCGAAGATTTGCTTAGCTGGGCATCTTTACAAAATGGAAAAATGAGCTTGAAGCCTGAAGAAATTGATCTCAATCAAATAGCTGTTCAAATACTGGAGCTGTTTAAAGACAGTGCCAAACAAAAAGAAATTGACCTTTCTTTTACGTCCGATACTTCAAGAAATATTTATGCGGATCGTAACATGGTGAAAACGATCCTTAGAAATTTTATTTCAAATGCTATCAAGTTTACACAGCCGGGAGGTGCCGTGTCTTTAAATATTTCGTACGAAAATTCATCACATATCATTGAAGTAAAGGATAATGGGATTGGTATGGATGAAAAACTTGTACAAAAATTATTAAATGGCGATTCAAATGTATCCCGTTATGGCACACAAAATGAAAGCGGGACCGGCTTAGGATTGCCAATTTGTAAAGAAATGATTGCACTGCATAATGGAAAACTTGAGATTGAATCTGAAGAGCAGAAAGGTTCAACTTTTATCATTAAACTACCCTTCAAAAAAAACGATGAATTAAAAAGCGCTGACTAATGCTGAGATTCTTCCGCACCATCCGAAAAAAACTGATTGAAGAAGATAACATTCGAAAGTATCTGCTCTATTCCATTGGAGAGATCTTCTTAGTAGTAATCGGAATTTTGATTGCCCTGCAGGTGAACAATTGGAATGAGTGGAGGAAGGATCGAGTAAAAGAAAAGGAGGTTTTGGTAAATCTCGCGGAAAACTTTGAACTCAATATAGAAGCCCTTGAATCTGATGTAGATAGCCTTCTTAAGTTTAACATGTCATCTCGAATTGTTCTTAATGTTTTGGATAATCAACAACCCTTTGCTGATAGTCTGGCTAAACACTTTCACATGGCGCGAATACCAAAAACGATTATAAACCTGTCCCAATCCGGGTATGAGCAATACAAGAACATGGGTTACGGCATCATTTTAGACAAACCCACAAGCAGGGAGATCATTGATTTTTTTGAAACCACATTGCCGACATGGTTTACCGTATATACCCAGGTAAATACTCCGCATGTACCGTTTATTGATCATCATGTGCCGTTATTCATCTATAAACGTTATAGCTTGGTGCCTATTAATATGGATCATCTTTATAGGGATCATTACTACTTGGGTTGGATGAGGGCGTATATGGAAGGTAGGAACACCCTGATTGAGATAGAGAGCGAATTTATCAAGGAGAACCAGAGAGTTCTTCAACTCATTAAAGATGAGTTAGAAGATTAACGAAAGGCTAACATAATATAAAATGCATAAAAACGCATTTTATACTTACCGTTGACCAATATTTAGTATTCATTTCTCCCTAAACACCACCAAAACCACAATAATCTGACTACTTCAGGTATAAGAACTGTGATATAACCAAATCACTCAACTTATACTTATGAACACATCAAATATAGTTGCCGAGTTTGGCCTGACCTATAAATCCACTGTTCCGGTGGATGGAATGCCAAGAATTACTTCTCCAGATGCAGCATACTAGCTACTAAAATCACTCTACGTTAGTAGTCACTACTATTTCTTGTATTACTATTCTGTTAGTTTAAGTGATTTAAAAAAGTGTGGGTAATTTTACGTTCTGTTTCGACCATTTACTCCTGATTTTATATTCTATCAAATCGGGAAGTGGCTCAGTCCGGCAGAGTCACGCGGATCGCTTGAGGGGTCGGGGGATCGTCATATCACATCCTTTTAAAAATATTTGAATTTCGTAAGTCATGGTTTGATTTGTTTAATGCTCTGATTAAAGATACTGGTAAATTTGTTTGAACAAATGATATGAAAGGGTTTTAATCATGCCCTGCATAAATAAATCAAACAAAATGATACCCGGCTTTTTAAAACTAACACTATTACTCAAGACAAGTCTTTTCACTCTGCTATTTATCTCGATTACGACCTTAGCCAATGCACAAGGGGAAAATGGGGTTGATGTTTCAGGGAGTGCCAGTTTTACAAATAAAGGAATTTCTACCATTCCCTCTTTAACACTGGGAAAACCTGCGGCAATTTTCAATTTATCAGTAGGAAAGAGGCTAAGTTTCGATCCGGAAATCCGATTTTCGATGGAAGGAAAACCTTGGTCATTTCTGTTTTGGTTTCGATATCAGTTAGTGCAACATGAAAAGTTCCATCTGAAAATTGGTGCGAATTCGGCAATTTCATTTGCTGACGTTTTCGCTGTTTCAAATGAAGTTCCCAGAGAACTTATTGAAGCCCGTCGATTTTTAGCCGGGGAGATCAATTCGAGCTATATAATATCAAATAACATCACGATAGGTACCTACTATTTATATTCACGGGGTTTTGATCCCACTGTTCCAGACAACACTCATTTCATCAGTCTAAACAGTACTTTTTCAAGTATTCCTTTGTCGAATAATTTTTTCTTCAATGTTAGGCCCCAAGCCTATTATTTGATTATTGATGAAAATACGGGTTTTTATGCCGCAGTAAATATTGCGCTTGGCTACCAAAGTCTTCCATTTACCATTTCATCAACCATCAATAAAGAAATAAGCAGTGAAATTGCCGGTAATGTAGATCCTCTTTGGAATCTGAGTATAAACTATGCTTTTGCCTTTTGACGAACAGATCAACTACTGAGGTAAAGAAGAAATTTTAAAAGTTCAATTTATTAACCTCGTTTTAATTTTAGTATTATGAAATGGGAAACATTTGCACAACTTACATTTTGGCAACATTTAATTGAATGCGACATGGAGAAATCAGAAAAGATAGAAGACTTATACAAGAGAAAAACTGGAACTGTACCAGAAAATATTGGAAATGAGATCGGGCATTTTAATCTGTTTAATTTAGAACCCTTTGTTGGAGAAAAAGCCAGGCCGGTACCATATAGACGTCGCGACTTTTACAAAATTATGCTGGTAATTGGCAACAGTAAGGTTCACTATGCAGATAAAGTGATTGAGGTAAAAAAACAAGCACTCACTTTTTCAAACCCGCTAATTCCCTACAAATGGGAGGATACCAAAAATATCAAAAGCGGTGTTTATTGTATTTTTGATGATGATTTTTTCCATGATCATGGTGACCTTCATCAATACTCAGTGTTTCAACCTGGAGGCTCTCACGTTTTTGAACTGGAAGATGAACAGGTAGCAGTAATAAGGGAAAAGTACAGCCGGATGTTTGAAGAGATTGAATCTGATTATATTCATAAATATGATGTGCTTAGAAATATTGTGTTCGAGCTGATTCATTACGCAATGAAAATGCAACCAACTTCTAAAATAGAAAATCAAGAGATTAATGCGGCCAGCCGAATTACAATGCTATTCCAGGAATTACTGGAGCGTCAGTTTCCAATTGATGAAACCCATCAATCGGTTAAACTCCGCACTCCTTCTGAGTTTGCTGAACACATGAACGTACACGTCAACCACCTGAACCGGGCACTGAAAGAAACAACCGGCAAAACCACTTCTGAGTTTATCTCAGAACGTATCCTCAAAGAGTCGAAGATTTTGTTGAAACAGAGCCATTGGAATATATCTGAAATTGGTTATTCATTGGGATTTAGTGAAGCTACACATTTCAGCAACTTTTTCAAGAAACATACTGAAGTAAGTCCTACTCAATTTCGAAATGTTTGATTTTCGTAAGTGATTGTTTGTTTTGTGTAATTGATTGATTCCTCAGCCTGCTAATTTCAAGTTGGATAGTGTATCTAATACGGGTCTATCAATCCATGTATCAATTGTCCCTGATTTTTTAATCCCACTAAACCTAACCCATCTTCACCATGCTGAAATATATAATGATGCCTTTCACCCTTTTTACATTAACATTTGGTCTTTTGATCAATCAAGCCTTCGCTCAGCAATCAGATTCTTATCCGGTTGGAAATCCGCTTGGCCTTAATTCAGACGGCAATTTTTTACCCATCTCTCCCAATGTCAAAGTTTTTGGAGCACTTCATACTGCAGAGAGTTGTATTTATGATGCTGAAAGAGAACTTATTGTAGTGCCAAACATGGGTACACGTCAAAATGTTCAGGAAAACAATGCGTGGGTTTCGCTGATTAATTCTGATGGCTCTGTTCATACCCCCAAGTGGATTGGCGTTCAAAATCCAGGTCAGCGCAGTGAATTGTCACCTCCGTTGGTTCTAAATGATCCGCTGGGAAGTGAAATTGCCAACGGGATACTATATTTAGCTGATCGAGATGGCGGGACAAGTGGCGATGATCCTTCAGTAGCTGTAATACGCCGGTTTGACCTGGAAACTGGTGCGCCTTTGGAAGATATCCGGCTTGTTGATTCTCCCTGGATTAACGATATCGCTGTAACTGAAGACGGGACAATATACACAACACAAACCGGAGATCTGGGACAAAATCCGGATCCTCAATCCTGGAAGGTTTGGAAAATTACTCCCCAAGGTGATATATCCGAATTTGTTGTTGGCAATCCAATTAACGTACCGAACGGAATCGCTATTGACGGAGATGGAAATATTGTGGTAGTCAATTTTGGCAACACGGATGTACTCACATTTTCACCAATTGGAGAACTGTTGAAAACAGAAAATGCAGTTCAGTCGGCAGGCGATGGAATTGAAATCATGTCGGATGGTACAAAATACATAAGCAGTGTGAGATTTGGAGGCATTTCCCGTATCCGTCCCGGTGAGCCTGCTGAGTTGATTGCAGAGAATATTCCAAGTGCTGCTTCGATATGTTATGATGCCGGAACCAACCAGCTTGTGGTTCCAATGACTTCACAAAGTACCCTTGGATTTATCCCATTAGACTAAAAAAAATTGAGAAAGATTAGAACAGCATAATAATTAAATACGTCACATTTCGGCTTCTCTCCGCTTTGCTGTATCGGAAAAAGAGGAGCGTTACGACATTATTTGCAGTCGTTATCGTGTTTAAACAGACGGTTTAGAGCAATTATTTAAAAAAGGGACTATCATAAAAACCAGGATTTTTTCAATAACCAAAACTCAGCGATATGAAAACTAAAAACAAAATAGAAAGCTTTTTACAACCTGTCGGTAAAGGAGTTTCTGCAATCTTCTCTAAAGCCGCTCTCTTTTCTACGGTTTTTTCACTTTTAGCCGTGTTATTGATAGCCGGATGCGGTGGCACTTCAGATGAAAACAATCAGACTCTTTCAAGTGCGGATATTGTGTGCGATCCCGATAATGGAGGAATCACACTTCCGGATGGATTTTGTGCGAGTCTAGTGGTTGACAGTATTGGCCCTGCTCGGCACATTGCCATAGCGCCTAATGGTGACATTTATGTGAAAACGCGTACTGAACAAGGCGGTATCGCCGCATTACGTGATACAACAGGCGACTATAAAGCCGATATTATTGAGCATTTCAGTGATATGACGCCAATGAGGAATGGAATTCTTTGGGAAACAGGTATGGCAGTACATAACGGCTATATCTGGGCTTCAAATACAGAAGCTGTATATCGATGGCCGATGCCTGATAATGGTGCACTTGTTCCGGATGGTGATCCGGAAATCGTTGTTAGTGGTTTCCCGGAACAACAATCACACGATTCCAAGTCCATCACATTTGATGATAGCGGTTATCTCTATGTAAATGTGGGCGCTCCTTCTAACGCCTGTCAGCAACAACCTCGTACTCCCGGGTCACTGGGTGAGGATCCCTGTTCTCAACTTGAGCGACAGGCCGGTATATGGCGCTTTTCGGCGAACACTTTGGGTCAGACACAGCAAGATGACGGAACGCACTACGCTACCGGTATCCGCAATGTTGTTGGCCTCGACTGGAATTCATCGGACAATGCACTTTACGTTGCTCAGCACGGACGTGATCAACTCAACCAGCTCTGGCCCGATCTTTATACACAAGAAGATAATGCCGAACTACCTGCCGAGGAGATTTTCCGCATCACTGAAGGTGCCAATGCAGGCTGGCCATACTGCTATTACGACCAGCGATTGGGGCAGAAAGTGCTCGCTCCGGAATATGGTGGTGACGGAGTGGAAGTTGGAAGATGTTCGGAATATCTTGATCCGGTAACAGCCTTCCCCGGCCATTGGGCTCCCAACGCGCTCCTTTTTTATACAGGCGAACATTTTCCCGTACGATACCAAGGCGGTGCTTTTGTAGCATTTCACGGCTCCTGGAACCGTGCACCCCTACCACAGCAAGGCTATAAAGTTTCATTCATCCCTTTTGATGATGGTGGGCTTTCAAGCGATTATGAGACCTTTGCTGACGGTTTTGCCGGTACGGATTCCATCTCCGGCCCCGGTGAAGCAGAACACCGTCCGATGGGCCTGGCAATGGCACCGGACGGCGCACTTTATATCTCCGATTCCAAAATAGGGCGAATTTGGCGTGTGGTTTATAGTGGAGACAATTAACTAATGGATTCAGTGATCGATTGAAATTTCACCGAAATGATTTATCAAATAACCGTTTAGGAATAGCCTATTGGGCTTTGTTTCATTTTCTATTTAAATCTTAATTTAAAATATCAGTATGAAAGCACAAATAATCGGTATGAAAACATTACTTACAGGGATGTTTTTAATCGCAATGACTGTTCAAGTTTTTGCACAAAACACAGACATTGAACAGGAAATTATTGATCTATCACAGGAAAAATGGGAGTGGATGGCAGACAAGAATGTAGACGAGCTTGCTATTCTTTTTAACGACGATGCTAGATTTGTCCACATGAGTGGATCCTGGGGAAAGGACCGGGAGCTCGAAATCATTGAAAGTGGAAGCATTTGGTATAAAAATGCGGATGTTCACCAAGTCGTTGTAGAAACGTTTGGCGATACCGTCATCCTTTGGAACCGAATTACATTGGAGGCTGAGGTTCGGGGCAGTGTTGTCTCCAATGAGTTTACAGTTACCGAAGTTTATCAAAATCAGGAAGGTAATTGGAGTATGTTGAACCTGACCTTCAGTAGTGTACGGGACACTCACAGCATTGAGGAGTAGCGGGATTACCCTGATCGCTGAAGTTGGCGGCAATGAAGTCACCAATCCCTTTGAGGTTACTGAAGTGTATGTGAAACTGGACGATGGCTGGAAGTTGGGCTCATTATCATTCACAAGGCTCTCTCGAGATAATGAATAGCATAATTTAAATCCATCAAAATGAAAAAAATAATAGTTGGTTTAGTTATCACCATGAGTTGTTCGTTTCTGGCTCACCAATCATTCGTGTACGCACAGGAGACAGATAGTAGTGTATCACCCACGGTTCGTACCAATAATGGAGTGGTTCGCGGTGTAACTGATGGAGATGTTTCAAGTTTCAAAGGAATTCCCTTTGCAGCCCCACCGGTTGGAGAATTTCGATGGCGACCGCCACAACCTTTAAACCCATGGGAAGGTGTGCATGATGCAACCGAGTATGGCGCCAATTGTGCACAGTCCGGATGGGGAGCTGCTCCCGGCACCATCGCGGACGGCTCGTCAGAAGATTGTCTTTTTCTGAATATCTGGAAACCTGCCGAAATTGAAGGGGGAGCAAATCTTCCCGTAATGGTTTGGATACATGGTGGTGCTTTTGTGGGCGGAAGTGGCGCTGGTGGTGCAACTACAGGTGAGTCATTTGCCAAACAGGATGTTATTCTGATTACCATAAACTATCGTCTTGGACGCCTTGGCCATTTTGCATTCCCTGCATTGAGTGAAGAGCATCCGGAGGAACCAAAGGGCAGTTATGCCTATATGGACCAGATTGCCGCTCTTGAATGGATACAGGAAAATATTACTGAATTCGGTGGCAATCCGGATAATGTTACGATTTTCGGTTTCTCTGCAGGAGGCGTATCGGTTCATTCACTTATGACCATACCGGCTGCAAGAGGCCTTTTTCATAAAGTGATTAGTGAATCTGGCGGCGGTCGTGATGGTGTGCTTACCGGCCGACCCATTCGTGAAGAAAATGCTGATCTTCTCTATACGGTTTCTGCCGAAACAATTGGACTAAATTTTGCCCGTAAAAAGGGAATTGAAGGAACCGATGAAGAAGCACTGGCAAAACTTCGCGATTTGAGTATTGAAGAAATTGTGGATGGAGGTCAGGAAACCGATGGTGAGAATGGTCCGCGCACCTATTCAGGCCCGATCCTTGATGGCAATCTGGTGGAAGAAACGGCTGAGAGTGCCTATAAAGCAGGCAGACAGGCAGACGTTCCGCTTATCATCGGAAATACAAGTGCCGAAATAGGTGGCAGTTTTGTAAATAACAGCAGCTCTAAAGATGAACTGTTTTCACTATTCGGTGAACTGGAAGATGAGGCGAGAGCTGCATACGATCCTGATGGAAATAAAGAATTTGCTGAGGTTATCACAAAGTTTAATACCGACTGGGTATGGGGCGAGCCGGCACGTATGACAGCAAGAACAGTTGTTACTGCAGACAATCCTGCATATATGTATCTTTTCTCCTATGTTCCGGAATCCATGCAGGAGCGACAGCGATTTGGGGCCGGACACGGATCAGAGGTAGCCTTTGTATTTAACAACCTGAATGCTCGATGGGGAGATACAGAACCGACGCCTGAAGAAGAAAAGTTAGCGCAGGTGTTAAACACCTATTGGGCTAATTTCGCCAAGACAGGAAATCCTAATGGCGAAGGGGTGCCTGAATGGCCTTCTTACGATACTCAAAATGAAGAAATACTTGAAATTGAGTCCGATGGTGAAACAGTAGGCAAGCCCGATCCCAGAAAAGAAAGATTGGATGTAATTACAAAAGCCTCTGAGATGTTGAGAGCACGATTGCAAACGCGCGGTATTTAATCATTTAAAAAAGTAAAATGAAAAAAATAAGAACACCTTTACTTCTAAGTTTAATTCTAGGAATAAGTTGTTTTTCACTCGACCTGAAGGCGCAAAGTACAGAACGGAATCAGTCGCTCAGTGAAAAACAACAAACTTTGATACCAATTGTAGCCTATACCGCAATCGGTGACCTTCAAAACTTAAAACCGGCACTAAACAACGGATTGGACGCCGGCCTGACGATCAATGAGATCAAAGAGTCGATGGTCCATTTGTATGCCTACGCCGGGTTTCCACGAAGTATTCGTGGGCTTAATACCTTTATGGAGGTTTTAGACGAACGTGAGGCTGACGGAATTCAAGATGAAGAGGGCCCGGAAGCTTCTCCGATCAACGATGGCCGGGATAAATACGATCGGGGAGTGGAAACCCTGTATGAGCTAACCGGCTCTAATTGGGGCAAACCGGAATCGGGCTACGGAGCTTTCTCTCCGGCTATTGATACATTCCTCAAAGAGCATCTGTTTGCCGACTTATTTGAACGGGATGTGATAAGCTACGATCAAAGACAACTCACAACTATCTCTGTACTCAGCAGTTTGGACGGAGTGGAACCCATGTTGGGAAGCCATTTCAATATTTCCCTGAATGTGGGTTTAACCCCCGGCCAGTTGCAGGAATTTGTCAGCATCATAGAATCAACATTAGGGGAAGAGAGAGGAGATGTAGCTCAAGCCGTGCTGAATCAAGTTCTCGAAAACAGGAATTCAGAACATTATAATATGACATCCATTCTGCCGGAAGGTAATGAAGTTACTGGAGGAAATTTCACTGGTACAGTTTGGGTAAATATGATCATACTTCCGAATGATCATTTAAACACGAATGGGGGTAAGGTGAAGTTTGAACCGAAGGCACGATCGTACTGGCATACCCATCCCGGTGGACAAATTCTCATCGTAACCGATGGAACCGGTTATCACCAAATAGAAGGAAAACCCATTCAAATTATTCGGGAAGGAGATGTCATTAAAGTCCCGCCGGGTGCAAAACATTGGCACGGAGCTTCTCACGAACATTCAATGACGCATACGGCCATCGGTCCAAATCTTGATAAAGGAGGAGTTGAATGGGCAGAACCTGTATCCGATGAAGAATATGATAGCCTCCACTAAAAAATTTAAACGTTGGTGTTGCGGAGCAGTACTCAATCATCCGTCAACTTCCTTATTATAGCCTCATGCTCCGGAAAGGCCTGAAACATCAACCCTCGATCGGCCATCTCAAAATCTTCAAAATCAAAGCCCGGCGAGACTGTACAGCCGCATAAAGCATAGTGATCCGGTTCATCAACCGTTACCCCAAACCAGGCCCCGGACGGGACAACACATTGTGGCTGTTGTCGATCACTCAAATTTTTGCCCAGATGGAGAGCCTCATATTGTCCATCCTCATGGATCACATGTATTGTAATCGCCGATCCTTCATAGTGGTGCCACACTTCATCCGATTTGATCCGATGAAAACAGGAGATATCCTCACTACCCAACAGATAATAGATCCCCGTCGAATAATTTCTACCGGCGGGAAATGCACGATCCTCTCCATAGTTGAACTTTTCTCTGCTTCGATAGATTTCCGCAAAAAAACCTCCTTCAGGATGAGGCTGCAATTTCAGGGATTCAATCAGTTCTGTTTTTCTTTCTGTTTTCATAACACTTTATTTACACCTGGCAATATGGTTTCAAAAATATGCTGAATATCTCGGTTACTTTGAATTCCATCAAATGGAACCCTGTTTTATAATAATGCCTTTAGTTTCAAAGATTCCTTAGACAATTTAACTCTCTCTCTACAATTTTAACTTTGATTCTCACGCAATAAATCCTATTTGTATATAAGAATATTTGAGTATTATTATCAGCTAATAAATATATATTGATGATTCCTTGAGCTTCACAAACTTTAAGCCAGATTCTAACCTCCCATGAAATATCTGATTCTAACCCTTTTCCTTCTGACATCTATTTTTAGCTATGGTTGCACTCAATCTGAAACCGATGAGATCAAAACATTCATCCTTGTTCGTCATGCAGAAAAATTTGACGACAGCCGTGATCCTGATCTTGCTGAAGACGGAATTGCCCGATCATATCTCCTTGATTATATGTTAGAAAAGGTAAATCCCGACTCTATCTATACATCGCCTTATATCCGAACCCGGGAGACAATTCGCTATGTCGCAGAGCGAAACCAATTGGAACCTGTCGTTTATGATCCTCAAGATCAGGAAGAGCTGGTGAAGAGGTGGCTGGAGGCAGATGGGGAATTTACATTCGTCATATCCGGACATTCTAATTCGATTCCTGAATTGGCAAACCTTTTGCTCAACAGAACCCATTTTGCCGAAAAATTTGATGAATCGGACTACGGAAATATTCTGATCATTACCGTTTCTGATAGTGATGCCAACATTCTCCACCTCCGCTATTGAGTTTAAAACCAATTGAATTCAATAAAAAATCTGAATTGTACAAATCGTACAGTTAATACCTAAAAAACATAAGGTTTTCCCTATCATTCTGTCAATTCGTAATCCAATTCTGCAAGTGTGATGTTTCGATTTCTTTTCCATTATCTGTTACTTACCCTGGTTCTGATCTCCTGTTCACCCAAGTAACTCTGTTTATCAAGCCGATCACAAAAAAATCAAATTTACCCTTTCAAAATAACATTCAACTCCTTACCTTACTTAAACCTTTAAAAAGAGCAGATGAGAACGCTCCCACCAACAGATATTTTACAATCAAATTTTACCCTCAAATCCGACACGGTTTCCGTAGTCGGATTTTTTTTGGTTTTCTGCTCTCTCATAACCCCGTTTGAAAAAAGATCTGACTATGACTCCAGCTACACCCGATCATAAACCGGCAATACTTGCACTCTCCGATGGCACAACCGTAAAAGGCCGATCCATTGGATCCATCGGTACTTCCGGCGGTGAACTCTGCTTCAATACCAGCATGTCCGGATATCAGGAAATTTTTACGGATCCAAGCTATTATGGCCAGCTGATGATGATGACGTACCCTCATATCGGAAATTACGGCACCATGAGCCGTGACGATGAAGCTTACAAGGTGATGATCGCCGGATTAATCGTACGCTCTTTCTCAGATGATTACAGTAACCCGATGGCTGATGGAAGTCTTCAAAAATACCTTCAGCGAAATAATGTGGTAGGCATTTCCGGTGTCGATACCCGAATGCTGGTTCGCCATATTCGCACCAAAGGCGTTATGAACGCAGTGATCAGCTCAGAAATTCTCGATGAAAAAAAATTAGTTAAAATGGCCAAAGAGTGGGATTCCATGGTAGGCTTGGAATTGGCCACCAAAGTGACCCGAAGTGAGGCGCAAACTGTCACCTCTGATGGCCCCTATAAAGTCGCTGTATTCGACTACGGCATTAAGCAGAATATCATCAATAACTTTGTGGCTCGAGGTTGCACATTAAGAATATTTCCGGCAGAAGCCGATCTGA
>TARA_R100001143_G_scaffold25664_1_pt1 | contig 21539 bp, 19 predicted proteins | sample TARA_R100001143 | Tara Oceans TARA_R100001143 (sample SAMEA2621300) | marine metagenome | biome: marine biome (ENVO:00000447); feature: mesopelagic zone (ENVO:00000213); material: "saline water (ENVO:00002010), including plankton (ENVO:xxxxxxxx)" | depth 800 m | reverse complement strand
GGCCTCATAGAGGCGCTGGCCGAGGCCCTGTCCGCGCGCGGCCTCGGATATGGCAATGCGGTCGACATAGAGCAGGTCGCAGCCTTGCTCCGTCTGCCACGCTTCGAACCAGCGCAGATTGGCGCTCTCATAGGCCAGCGTGCCGGGCTCGATCAGATTGATGAAACCGAGCGGCGCGCCGCCCGCATCTGTCGCGACGAGGCAGGTGGCGAGATCAATCCAGCGCTTCAGGCCCTCAGCCGAACCCTCATGCCCCACACCGGGCGTCGAGGCCTGGTTGATCGCGTAGAGGGCAGGGAGGTCAGTGGGGGTGTAGTGACGGATGGGCATCCCATTGAAGTGCAACATTTCTAGAGTGCTGTCAGCAAGCCACATAGATAAATACAGCAACGCATCATCTACCTCCATTCTACCTCTTGACAGAGGTAGAATGGAGGTAGATGATGCGTTGCGTGAGGCAAATTTTGATATCTACGAATGTTTTCGCGATGATCTGGTCGGTACGTCAGTCGGGTGAAGAATCCGAGGACCAGATTCTTCGACGAATACTCGCTGACTTTGTCAGTGATCCCAGAGCAAACTTGAAGAATGAGCAAACCGTAGGCATCATGGACCGAAGAAATGAAGTGCATTTCTCCGAAGGTTTTGAAGTTTTTCGGAACATGGCCGGAAAAGAAGTCTGTGCTGTTGTGCAAGGCGGGGAATGGTGGATCAAAGGGACCCAAACCAGAGCGGCTAGTCTAAACGGGTTAAGTCGAGCACTTTCTCGGAACAACGAAAATGCTTGGCAGGTATGGTTTTACCTAGACGACCACGGAAAGCGCGTTCCAGTTTCGTCGCTGCGGCCGAGGAAAAAAAGATCCTTAAGTAGGGGCGACCGTCCCATGATGGAAAAGTCGAGGCCTACACTTCCGACAGTCCGTTGGTGCGATGATGTTCGAGAAGCGCTTCGCGTCTTGGGTGGAACGGCTCGTTTGGATGACATATACGTGACTGTAGAAAAACAGCGTTCGCAAGCCGGGCGATCAACACCGACTTCACTGCCTGCCGTAGTTCGCAAAGAACTTGAGCAAAGATCCTCCGATTCAGAAGCCTTTTTAGGTGGAGATGATTGGTTCAAGATCGCCGGTGAAAAAGGGGAAGGAATCTGGTCTTTGCGGTTCCATTCAGATTAGAACAACCAAAGGCTGGTGCCTAATTCTTCCCGAACTTCCGGTCCCGCCCCGCCAAGAGCCTTAGCCGCAGCGCGTTCAGCTTGATGAAGCCTTCGGCATCTTTCTGGTCGTAGGCGCCGTGGTCGTCTTCGAAGGTGACAATGTCTTCCCGGTACAGAGAATAGGGGCTGGAGCGACCGGTGAGGTAGGCCTGACCCTTATAGAGTTTCAGCGTGACTTCCCCGGTCACCCAGCGCTGGGAATGGTCGATGGCGGCCTGTAGCATTTCGCGCTCCGGGCTCCACCAGAAGCCATTATAGATCAGCTCCGCATAGCGCGGCATCAGTTCGTCTTTCAGATGGGCCGCGCCCTTGTCGAGCGTGGCCTGTTCGATGCCGCGATGCGCGGTCAGCAGGATGGTGCCGCCGGGCGTCTCATAGATGCCGCGGGACTTCATGCCGACGAAACGGTTTTCGAGCAGGTCCAGCCGGCCAATGCCGTGCTTCTTGCCATAGGCGTTCAGCGCGGTGAGCAGCGTGGCGGGGGACATCTCTTCCCCATTGATGGAAACGGCGTCGCCGCGCTCAAAGCCGATCGTGATGATCTCGGCTTCGTCAGGGGCGTCTTCCGGGCTGATCGTCCGCATGTGGACGAATTCCGGCGCAGGCTCGGCCGGGTCTTCCAGCACTTTGCCTTCGGAGGAGGAGTGCAGCAGGTTCGCATCGACGGAGAAGGGGGCCTCGCCGCGCTTGTCCTTGGTGATCTCGATGCCGTGCTGTTCGGCGAAGGCGAGCAAATCTGTGCGGGATTTGAAATCCCAGTCGCGCCACGGAGCGATGACCTTGATGTCGGGGTTCAGGCCGTAATAGCCCAGCTCGAAGCGGACCTGGTCATTGCCCTTGCCGGTTGCGCCATGACAGACCGCGTCTGCGCCGACCATGTCGGCAATCTCGATCTGGCGTTTGGAGATCAGCGGGCGGGCAATCGAGGTGCCGAGCAGGTAGACGCCCTCATAGACGGCATTGGCGCGGAACATCGGGAAGACGAAGTCGCGGACGAATTCCTCGCGCACGTCTTCGATGAAGATGTTCTCCGGCTTCACCCCGGCGGCGAGCGCCTTGGCACGGGCCGGCTCCAGCTCCTCGCCCTGTCCGAGGTCTGCGGTGAAGGTGACGACTTCGGCGCCGAATTCCGTCTGCAGCCATTTCAGGATGATCGACGTGTCCAGTCCGCCGGAATAGGCGAGCACGACTTTTTTCGGAGCGGAAACGGACATGAATTTGTACCTTGTTCGGGGACCTGCTGATTGCGGGGATGCAATAGGAGGGAAAGCCCGCGATTACAAGCGTTGCGCCGGGACCGGGCGTTCACGAGAGTCTCACAAGACTCTTTGGCGGAAGGGATAGTTTGATCCCGGTTAACGCGATATAGTCGGGCCGTTAAGGTTAAGGTAGGCAGCTGGGGGTTAGATAGGGTCATGCTTGAGACGCACATGACAGATCGGCGCGAGCCCGTTTCCGTACTTCCCGAAGCCCTTCGCCGTGCCGTCCTGGACTGCACGGACACGCGCGCCGATGCGCCGCGCCAGAGTGTGGCGGAGGCCTCTTTCCGCGACCGGCTTGAAGCGCGCCGCGCGGTGCGGACCCAGTCCACGCTGGCCATCACATCCGGCATTCATTATCCAACACTGGACGCAGGCCGTAACCGCCCCGCGCCGATGCGGGCGGCCAAGCCGAAACGGCCTGTGAATGCGGTTGCCGAGCCGCAGATGCGTGTCACGCCGATATTGATGCGGGCCGTGTCGTCCATGGGCGGCGCATTGCCTGCGATCACGCTGTCGAATGGGCTGACCCTCGGCGGCGGAGACGGCGATGATGCGTCCGGCATGGGCGCGCGCATGGCCAAGCTGTCGCAGATCATGTTTGCGGGTCTTGCCGTGCTCGGCTTTGCGGGCCTGTCTTTCATGGCGGCTGACAATGCGCTGAACGGCGCTGACGGGGCCGATGGCGACGAGGATGCCGCCGCGGCTGCTGAAACACATGCCGCGCTGAAAGCGGCAACCAGCCAGCGGATCACGTCCAGCCAGGCGTCTGCACTCGCTATGGCGAGCGCCTCCGCGCCCGCCGATGGCACGGCCCAGCCCTGGTTCGACTACAAAGCCATCGCCTCTGACATTGCCGCACGCAATGAAGTGCATAGTGAAGCCCAGCGCGTTGCCGCTGTGGCCGCCTCTGCTGAAGCAGAACGCCGCGCGGCTGCGGCCATTGCCGAGGCGGAAGCGCAACAGCTTGCCGAAGAACAGCGCCTTGCGCGTCTTGCCGAAGCGACACGGCTTGCAGATGCCACTGCCGAGAAGCGCCGCCTTGCCGAGGAAGAAGCCGCACGGGTGGCGCGCATGGAAGCGATCCGCCAGGCCAAACTGGACGCAGAGCAAGCTGCAGCTGCGCGCGCCGAGGCGACGCGCCTTGCCGAACTGGAAGCGCGCCGCATCGCGCATGCCGAGACCGAAGCCCTGAGGCTCGCCAATATTGAAGCTGACCGTCTTGCCGAGGCGCGCCGGGTGGCTGCTGCGGAAGTGCAGGCGCTGCGCGCACCGGTTCAGTATGTGTCGATGGCGAATGCGGTCAGCTTGCCGGTGGCGCCAACGCCGCAGGTCAAGCCGCTGGTCCGCACACCCAAGGCCAAGCCCGTGGCGACCTGGGCAGCGTATAGTGGCCCAATGCCAACCACGGCCTCGCTGAAACTGTCAAAGCCCCTTGTCCTGGTTGCGCAGACACCCGTCGAGCGTGCTGCGCCGCCCGCCCTCAAGCCCAATGGCGCGCATGTTCGCGCCTTTGACCGTCCGCAACCGGTTCGACAAGCCTCTCAAAAGGTCGAAGCCTTCATGGCCGAGCGGGTGCAGCGCACCGCTGATGCGCCCGTATCCGCGGCGGCCCTCGAAACCTTGCAGGCTGAATTCCTGTCCATCGTGAACTCCGCGCAGGATGGCGCGGTTTCCACGATTGCGTTGCCACAAGGCGGCCAGATCGAGATTACGGTCGAGCAGACGACCATGCGCGAAGCGAGCCGGCCTGTGCTGAAGACGGTGAGTTATTCGGTCAGCGAATATAATGCTGTGCAGCGTTCGGTGACGGCGCAGGTGGATCGCAGTGTTGCCCTGACGTGCCGGGATATTTCCTATGTCATTCCGGGCAAGGAGCGCGGGCGGTTCGCGGCATGCGAGTCGGGCAAGGGCGAGTGGCTGATCTCGCGGGCGAGTGAAGAGTCCAAATCAAGCATCTAGGCGTTTGGCCATGTCCTTGTGATGGCGCTTGGCGCGCTTGATCAGGTGTTTCTCCACCACGCGGAAATTCTTGCGGTGTGACCGGAAGAAGAAGTCGAATACGTCGCCCGCCAGTGGGACAGAGCCGAGGACCACGTCGACGACCAGATTCCAGATAATGTGTATGTGCGCCGTGATGGGCAGTTTCAGCCGGGCCGCGGTGCCGAGGGCATAAAGGCCAGCTGCGCCAGTGACAGCATCGCCTGCGACGGGGATAATGCCGAGCAGGGAATCGAGACCAAACGGCACGCCGGCAATCCTGAAGCGCGTATCCATTAAGTCAGAGAACCGGTCGAAGCCGGCGATCTCGTCGGCGACAGTGCGCCCATTGGGCAGGTGCAGCGATTCTGCTTCTTCCTGGCTGATCCGTGATGGCATGTCATTTGTCCCCTTATTCCAGTGTCACAGTGACCCAATATTGCGCCGCGCGTCAAAGCCTGTTGAATGGCGCGTATGGATGATACGCATGTCTACAAATTGCTGACCGACGACCAATGGCGTGCTGCCGAGGCCTCCGGGGTGACCAATGTGCCGCTGGACCGTGACGATGGTTATGTGCATCTGTCCACGGCGGCGCAGGTCGGCGAAACGGCGGACAAGTATTTCAAGGGTCTCAAGGACGTGCGGCTGGTCCGCTTTCCCGTGGACCGTTTGCCGCCACTCAAATGGGAAACGAGCCGGGGTGGGCAATTGTTCCCGCACCTCTACGGGCGGTTGCAGATTGCCAAGGCCGATGCGGTTTGGCGGCTTGCGCGTGCAGAGAATGGCGCCCCGCTCATGCCAGAGGATTTGAATGATGAGCCTGACTGATCTTGGCGTTGCCGTAATCAAGCTGTTGCCGCCGGAAGCGGCGCACACAACAACGATCCGTCTTCTGAAGGAGCGCCTGGGCGTGCCGGTCAATCCGCCGGCAACCCATCCGACGCTCGCAGTTAAGCTGCCGAAATCAGGACTCGTCCTGTCCGGGCCGGTGGGTCTTGCCGCGGGATTCGACAAGAATTGCGACGTGCCGACCGCCATGTCGAAATTTGGCTTCGGCTTTGTAGAGTGCGGGACCGTCACGCCGAAGCCCCAGGCGGGAAATCCGAAGCCGCGCCTGTTTCGCCTAAGCGCTGACAAGGCCGTCATCAACCGGATGGGGTTCAACAATGCAGGTCTCGACAATTTCGTCGCGAACCTCAAAGTGTATTCCGGTGCCGTGCCACTCGGCGCGAATGTCGGGGCGAACAAGGAGAGTGACGACCGAATTGCGGATTATGTGCGCGGTGTCGAGTCCGTTGCGCCCCATGCGGACTATATCACGGTCAATATTTCCTCGCCCAATACACCGGGCCTGCGCGGCTTGCAGGACAAGGCATCGCTCGAAGCTTTGCTGATGGCGTGCGGTGCGGCTGAGCGTGCGGGCAAGCCAGTCTTCCTGAAAGTGGCGCCGGATCTCGACCCGGAAGCCATTACAGATATCTGCGGCGTTGTGCGCGGACCGGGCGCATGGCTGTCCGGCCTGATCGTTTCCAACACGACGATTGCGCGACCGGACAGCCTGAAGAGTGCTGACAAGGGTGAGGCGGGGGGCCTATCTGGCGCGCCCCTCATGAAGCCCTCCACGGACGTGCTGGCAAGTTTCGCGCGTGAACTGAAGGATGAGTTTGATCTGATCGGGGCAGGCGGCATAGCCAGCGGGGCCGATGCGTATCGCAAGATTCGGGCAGGGGCCCATGCGGTCCAGCTTTATTCTGCGATGATCTATGAAGGGCCCGGTCTGGCCGAACAGATCAATCGCGAACTTGTCCGCCTGTTACAGGCGGACGGTTTCACGACGCTGGCTGATGCGGTCGGGAAAGATCTCTGAACAGGCGCGGCACATAGGCGCCAAGCGCAGCCGCACGAAACACATACATTGTCAGAAAAGCTGCCCAGACACCGGTATTGCCCCAGGCCGGACGCAGCAGCATGTCGGCGCCGAGATAGAGCACAGCTGAGATGACTCCCGCATTCCGCAGGGCGCGGCCTTGGGTCGTGCCAAGGAAAAGCCCGTCCAGCTGCCACGCAGCGATGCCGAGCAGGGGGACAGCGGCGCACCACGGAAGATAGGCCAGCGTTGCGGCGCGCGCCTCTGGATCACGAATGAAGGTTTCGATCACCCAGCCGCCGCCGAAAAGATAAAGCAGCGAGATCGCTGCGCCGGAGATAAGGGCGAACTCTGTTGTCAGGCGCATGGCCCGGGCAAGCCGTTTGCCGTCGCGCGCGCCATAGGCTTCGCCAGCTTCTTTCTCCGCCACGAAGGCAAATCCGTCCAATACAAAGGCGGCGACGGTAATGAACTGGAGCAAGACTTCATTGCCGGCCGTCACCGCAGTGGAGATCAGCGTGCCGGAGCGGACAAACCAGGCAAAGCAGAAGACCAGCGCCAATGTGCGGATCATGATGTCGCGATTGGCCGCAAACGGCGCGGTGAGCTTGTCCCGGTCCAGCAGGCGGGCATGGCCGCGGAAGGCAGGCGCGACAAGGATAAGGCCGAAGATCAGCGCGACCCATTCAGCGATGGCTGTGCCTGCGCCAATCCCGGTCGGCCCCCAATCGAGGCCTGCGACGAACCAGGCATCCAGCCCGGCATTGGTGCCATTCATCACGATCTGGAAGGCGAGCATCTGGCCGGTCTTGCCAGTGCCGAGCATCCAGCCGGTGACGGCGAGGCCCATCAGATATGCGGGCGCGCCCCAGATGCGTGCATTGAAATAGCCCTTGGCAAGGGACTCGACGGTCTGAGTCCCTTCGAAGGCCGCGAACGTGCCTATCTTCAGAAGAGGAGAGAGCAGGAAAAGCGCCACTCCGATCGCGCCACCCAGCATGAGTGCGCGCAGGAGGATGGCGCGGGATTCGGCTGTGTCGTGCTGGCCATTGGCCTGCGCCGTCAGGCCTGTGGTCGACATGCGCAGGAAGCCGAAGCCCCAATAGATGAAACTGTAGGCCACAGCCGCGATGGCGACGGCAGCCAGATCTGCCTTGTCCCCGAACCGGCCCATGATGGCCGTATCAACGACGCCCGTCGTGGCGGTCGCGGCTTGCGCCAGAATGATCGGCACGGCGAGGGAAATGACTTTTCCGCGGGTCAGCATGACCGCCCGCTTAGCGTGATTGCCGGGTGGGGGCGAGGCCTATTCCGGGTGCAGCGCTGTATAGAGTTCACGCGCCTCAGGCAGCGCTATCAGGAGATAGAGCGGGAAGGCAGCGGTGATCAGGATCAATACAACAGGCACGAAGCGTGCGGCTTCGGGCAGGCGCAGCTCGTCCTGAATGGCCGACACGCATGTCAGCATCAGGCTTGCGAGGGCCAGCCCGGCAAGCGTGTCGCTCGGCCAGTGCGCACCAAGATAGATTCGAGAGACGGCGATCATGATGGCGAGCACACCAAAGGCCAAGGCGAGGAGACGGCCGGGAAGCTTGCGGAATACGGCCAGCGCGAGCAGGGCCAATGCGCCATAGATGAGCGCTGAATTGGTGGCATGCCCGCTCGGAAAGCTGAAGGATTCAACGCCGCCATAGAGATCGACTGTGGGTCGGGGACGGGCGATCGTCATCTTCAGAAATTTCACGATGAGCGGCATCAGTGTGAAGGCCGTGCCAAAGAGCAGGGCTTCGCGCCACGCCTTTGCAGCCAGCAGGGCCAACACGGTCGTGAAGGCCACGAAGACAAGAAAGCGAGTGTTCCCGAGCGCCGTGACGGCGAGCATCAGCAGGTTCAGTGTTTCGGTGCGAAGGGCGGGCACTGCGTCCGTGATGGCACGATCAAACGCCTCAAGCGGCCAGAGGCCGGCCTCGCCCAAGGCGAGACCGGCGAATACAAGCAGGCTGAGACTGGCGCACAGCCATTGCGTTCGGGAAAAATGCATGAGGCTTGAATGCCTCACACATCATCCGGTTCCAAGCCCTAGCGGCGGTTCATCACCATCTGGAATATATCGTCCACGGCATTGCCGTCGCCATCTGCATCGAGAAGGCCGCCGAGCATACCCATCGCGCCGGTCTGGGCCTGAGCCTTGGATTGTCCTCCCAGAAGGCCGCCCAGCAATCCGCCGATACCGCCTTGCGCAGGTTGAGGCTGCTGGCCGCTCAACATGCCGGCAAGTGCGCCCGCCATGTCAGGCTTCTTGGTCTGCTTGGAAAGCGAGGCCATTGCCATGGACGCAACCATGGGCAAGACGGATTTCAGGACCTGTTCGCTGAGGCCGGTTTTCTGGGCAGCCTGCGCGGCGACCGCTCGGCTGGTGTCCTTCGACCCGAGCAAATGGCCGAGAATGGCATTGCCATCGGCGATGGCGTTCGGTTGAGCCAGAGATTCCGGCTGGTCGAGATATTGCTCATGCTGGCCGTTCTGCAGCGCGCCGAGCAGGGATTGAAGCCCGCCGGGCTGTTGGACATTACGCTGAAGACCACCGGCGATGGCTGGCAACAGGGCCTTGATAGCCGCTTGCGCCATGTCCGGCTGCAGGCCAGTCTGCTGCCCTACCTGTTGTACGGCAGCGCCATTATTCGTTTGTGTCAGCATGTCAAAAAGGTTGATCCCAGCCATTCCCGTCTCCGTTCAGATTTAACTTGGGTTATACGTAACAATCGATTGTTGAACGCAAGATGACTGGACGGGTGGGAATGTCAGCTGGGTTGAAAAGCGCAGTCTATACCGGGTCACGGGCGCGGAATATTTCTTCGTCCAGTTCGCCCTCCCATTTCGCCACCGCCGTCGCAACGGTGAGATCGCCCGTCACATTGGTGACGGTGCGCATCATGTCGAGGATGCGGTCGAACGGGAACAGGACGGCGATGACGACCACAATCTGTTCCGGCGTGGCCCCGATCACGCTGAGCGTGGTGGCGGCGAGGAACAGGCTGACCGAGGGAATGCCGGCTGTGCCGATCGAGACGAGCGTCGCCATCAGGATGATGGTGAGATACATGCCGGCCGTCATGGGCGTGCCCATGGCCTGGGCCGCGAACAGGGCAATCACGCCCTGATAGAGTGCGGTGCCGTCCATGTTGATCGTCGCGCCGAGCGGCAGGACGGAAGAGGCGACCGGCTTGCCAATGCCCAGGTTTTCCCGCGCACAGGAAATCGTCATGGGCAGTGTGGCATTCGAGGAAGATGTCGAGAAGGCGACGGCCTGCGCGTCGACCGCGCCGCGGAAGAAGGGGATCAGGGGCAGGCGTAAGCCGCCCCGAATGATCAGGCCATATGTGATCAAGATGTGCAGGATACAGGCGAGATAATGGGTGAGCGTCAGCTTGCCGAGGAAGACAAGAATGTCGAGGCCGCGCTCGCCAAGCACCCAGGCCATCAGGGCGAAGACGCCGAATGGTGCTGTTTCCATGACGATCAGCGTCAGCTTCATGACGGCTTCAGCCGCGCTGTTGATGACATTTGCGAGTGGCTTGCCGGCTTCGCCCGTCATCAGGATGCCGATGCCGAGCATGATGGCGAAGAAGATGATCTGCAGCACGTCGCCATTGGTCAGGGCTGCGACCGGATTGGTCGGGATGATGGAGAGCAGCGTATTCATCAGCTGTTCGCCGATGCTGCCCGGTTGCGGGTTTGCATCGAGCCGGGCTTTGGCCTCGGCAATGTCAGCCGCTGAGGCAATCGAGAGATCAAAGCCCGCGCCGGGCTGGATCAACGTGCCCATGAGCAGGCCGAAACTGACGGCAATGACCGTGGTGCCCATATACATGAGCAGGGCGCGCCCGCCGAGGCTGCCGAGCTTTTTGGGATCACCCATGGCCAGCACGCCGGACAGCAGCGTGGTGAAGATCAGCGGGACAACCAGCATCTTGATGAGGTTGATGAAGGCATCGCCAATAGGCTTGGCCCAGGTGGAGACATTGGCGCTGGCGGCTTCCGGGCCGAGCCCATAGCGAAGGCCAAGGCCGACGAGCGCGCCCAGAACCAGACCTGCGATCACCCGTTTCCAGAGATCAATGCCAAACCACCATTTCATAAGCTGCTCCTGCCCCGTCTGTAGCGCCCGACGGTACGGCGCGCTGCCGGGGAAGGCAATCGCGCGGTGCGCATTCCTGCAGCTTGCCAGTCGGATGATGAAAAGCCTATCAGGCAGGATGCAGTCTTCCCTGCCCTACTTGCCGATTGATGATGTGCTGGCCGAAATCTGCGCGGGCCTGCGCGACCATGCGCGGCTTGTGCTCGCGGCGCCGCCCGGCGCAGGCAAGACGACGCGCGTGCCCCTGGCGCTGGCGGGCCTGCTCGGCGAAGCCCCCATCATTGAAGGCAAGATCATCATGCTGGAGCCACGGCGCATTGCGGCGCGCATGGCGGCGCAGCAAATGGCGAATTCTCTTGGAGAGAAGCTCGGCCAGTCGGTCGGCCTGACGACAAGGGTGGACCGAAAGGTGTCTGCGGCGACGCGGGTGGAGGTGATTACGGATGGCCTGTTCACGCGGCGCATCCTTTCCGACCCGGAATTGGCAGGCGTCGGCGCGGTGATTTTTGACGAATTCCACGAGCGTAGGCTGAATTCGGATTTGGGACTGACGCTGGCGATGGAAGCCCAGGGCGCTTTGCGCGACGATCTGAGAATCCTGATCATGTCGGCCACGCTCGATACGGAAAAGGTATCCAGCGTGCTCGGGGCTCCGGTCGTGGAGAGTCAGGGGCGGCAATATCCCGTGGAGTCGAAATATCTCGGCCGGTCGCAGGACCGGATCGAAGACCGTATGGCAGCTGCTGTGCGCAAGGCGCTGCGCGAAGAGGAGGGCTCGATCCTCGCCTTCCTGCCCGGCGCGCGGGAAATCCAGCGAACGGCCGAACAGCTAGAGACCGTGCCTGACAAAGTGCGCGTGGCCCCTCTGTTCGGCGCATTGAGCCCGGCAGAGCAGGATGCGGCCGTGTCACCGGCGCCGGAAGGAATGCGCAAGATTGTGCTGGCGACGGATATTGCGGAGAGCGCGCTGACCATTGAAGGCGTGCGGATCGTGATCGATTCCGGCCTCTCGCGCGTGGCGGAAGAGGCCGCCGGCGGGCTGGGGACGCGTTTGTCCACCGTGAAGGCCTCGCGTGCGTCAGTTGATCAGCGTCGCGGCCGGGCGGGGCGATTGTCGCCGGGTGTCTGTTATCGGTTATGGGATGAGGCGGCGACGCGGGGCCTGATGGCCGCGCCGGTTCCGGAAATTCTGAAAAGTGATCTCTCCGGGCTCGTTCTCACCCTCGCGGAATGGGGCGAGCGAGACGCAACGCGTCTGACCTGGATGGATGCGCCGCCTGCTGGACGGCTGAAGGCGGCGCAGGAACTGCTCTCGACGTTAGGTGCCATTGATGAAACGGGCGCGTTGACGGTGCTTGGCTCTGAAATGGCCCGCCTGCCCTTGCCACCCCGGCTGGGTGCCCTGGTGGCGAGCGCGCCGAACGCGGAAGCGCGCGCGCTGGCCGCGGAGATTGCCGCTCTTGCCGGGGAGCGGGGCATGGGCGGAAATTCACCGGATCTGCGCGACCGGCTGGCCGGGTTCCGCCGCGATGGCTCGCCGCGCGCCCGCAGCCTGAAGGCGCAGGCGAAAAGCTGGGGGAAGGGGGCTGCGCCGGGCGGGGATGTGGCGAAACTTCTGGCGCGCGCCTGGCCGGACCAGATTGCCCGCAAGCGCCCCGGCAGTGCGGGCAGCTACCTCATGGCGTCAGGGCGCGCAGCCATGCTGCCGGAGACCGAATCGCTGGCGAAGCAGGATTGGCTGGTGATTGCAGACCTTGGCGGCGCAGCGAAAGAGGCGCGGATTTCGCTGGCCGCGCCGATTTCAGAGGCGGACGCGCTGGAAATTGGCGGCATCGTCTCCGAAGACCGGGCCAGCTTCGACCCAAAGACCGGAAAATTTGCCGCGCGGCGGGTGAAGGCGCTCGGCGCGATCATCCTGTCGGAAAGTCCGCTGCCAAAGCCGAGCCCGACTGTGGCCGCCCGCGCGATGCTTGAGGCAATTGCGGAAGAGGGCTTCGAAGCCATCGGCGCAGGCGATGTGGTGCGCGAAACACTGGCCCGGATTGCAATGCTTGAAACAGCCGGGTGCTTGGATGAAACGGGTTGGAACACAGTGAAACTGGTTGAGACGGCAAGCGACTGGTTGTTCCCCCTGTTGAAACGGAAAGGTGCGCAGGTGCCTGCGCCCCATGCGGTGCGCGAAGCCCTGATCGCCTCGCTCGACTGGCAGGTGCAGGAAGCGCTGCGCAAGGAGGCGCCGCTCAGCCTGTCGCTGCCGTCCGGCCAGACGGCGCAGGTCGATTATCTCGATGATCGCGCGCCGCTCATATCTGCGCGGGCGCAGGCTTTTTATGGGTTGGGTGACCACCCGAAACTGGCTTCGGGGCGGGTGCCGGTAACCGTGGAAATGCTATCGCCGGGCATGAAGCCTGTCGCCACGACACAGGATCTCGGCCGGTTCTGGGGAGTGGGCTATCTGGACATGGCCAAGGACATGCGCGGGCGGTATCCGAAGCATGACTGGCCGTCCGATCCGGCCTCCGCAAAGGCCCATGAAGGGCGCACAAAGAAAAGATTGTAAGGAACCGGGCGGGGGAGGTGGCGTTTCTGTTTGCATAGTCACTTATGGAGACGACCATGAAAATCGCCAGCCTGACAATGATTTCTGCCGCAATGGCAGCCCTGGCGGCCCAAGCAGAATTGCCCGCTCCGCCGCAGGAGCCGGTCACGTATGAAACGGCCCCCGCTGCCTGCGCTGTCGAGGAATTCACGATCTATTTCGAGCGGGGTGTTACCCAGCTTGGCGATCAGGCTGAAGCGGTTCTGGATGCTGTGGCTGCGGATTCAGCTCAGTGTGAATACTTCCGGATTGAAGTCGCCGGCCATGCAGATGCGACCGGTCCGGAAGACGTCAATCAGCGTGTTTCCGAGGACCGTGCCGAAGCTGTCATGGCTGCTCTGGAAGCCCGCCGGATTTCTGCTGAGCAGATTGGTGTCATGCCGAAAGGCGAGGCCAGCGCCTATGCGGCCAATGGCCTGGTCGAGCCGTTGAACCGGAAAGCGACGGTCCGTCTCGTTCCGGTTTCCGCGAACTCGCGGGATTCCTAGAAGTTCCTAATGAGGGCGGCTCTCGGCTGAGTCGCCCCATTCCATGCCCATATTCTTCTTCATCCAGTCTGCAAATGTTGCAGGCTTTTCGAGTGTCTTGGGGTCGAGTGTTCCGTAAGCGACGAGCGGACCATCGCGACCCTCAAGCCGGACGCCTTTGACGCGCTGTGTGCCTTCGGTCCAGTCGGCATGAGTGGAGGGATCGAGCAACAGCATGACCTGCTGGCCGCCTTTGCCCTCTTCATCCCGGCCAAAGACCAGGCCGTATACTTTCTCCCGACCGAACAGCCCATGGCTGGATGCCTGGCGTTTGCCGTCCAGCAGGACTTCATCCCAGAGCAGGTTCCGTCGCCATTGAAGGACGTGCATCTGCTCATCTTTCACGATCTTGATATCGACATGGTGCAGGGACAGGCGAACGATCTCGGCGTGCATGGCTAATCTCCAAATTATCGAAAAACGATAATGTCAATTATGCGCAGCGTCAAGGCGTCTCGAATGGGCAGGGGGATTGGTAGGTTACTGCCGCGTCGGTGCCCGGATGGCGGAAGATCAACTCGGTCGCGTGCAAGTGCAGCCGGGAGGTCATGTACAAGGCATCATCATGGGCATAGAGGTCATCGCCCAGGATTGGATGCCCCAGCGCGGCAAGATGGACGCGGAGCTGGTGAGTGCGTCCGGTGAGGGGTGTCAGCTGAACCCGTGCAGCTTGTGCGTGGCGCGTCAGGACCTGAAATCTGGTCTGGCTCGGCTTTCCTGTTTCATGGTCCACTTTCTGGCGAGGCCGGTTGGGCCAGTCATTCACAAGCGGCAAGTCAATCAGGCCGGCATCCTCGACGGGCGGCTGCCAAACATCGGCGAGGTAGGTCTTGTGCACACGACCTTGTTCAAATTCAGCGGACAATGCGCGCTGCACATGCTTGGATCTGGCAAACAGCAACAAGCCACTCGTCGACATGTCCAGGCGGTGGACGGTCAGCGCGTCGGGATAGGTTTGCTGGATACGTATGCGCGCGCAGTCGGCCTTCTCCGGACCACGCCCTGGAACAGAGAGCAGTTCGGCCGGTTTCTCCGCGACGATCAGCCAGTCATCGACATGAAGGATCGTCGGCATTTCGGCCGGGGGTGTGTAGGGGGATGTCAAACCAATCCTGCTCCGTTGGAACCAGACCCCCACACATACGTTTGCAGGGGGACGCCTTCGCTCTGGGGGCTGACTGATAAAGGAGTTATGGAAATGAAAAAGCCACTTATTGCAATTCTGTTCGGTCTTGGCGCATTCGGTCTCGCAGCCTGCGACACCAATGAGGGCCCTGCTGAAGAACTCGGTGAAGAAATTGACGACGCTGCAGACGAACTCGAAGACGAAACCAACTAGTCCGGTTTCTCTCGACAAAGAAAAGCCAGCCTTTCGGGGCTGGCTTTTTTTATGGGGCTGTTTTGGGCGGACGTTTCTAGCTGGAGCGCGCAGATGCGGCTGTTACCTCGGCTTTCTGGTGATTGACATTCTTGGCTTCCGCAAAACTCTTCGCATCCAGATCCATCACGTCGACGATTTCGCGCGTGATCGGGTTAAAGAGCGCGATGCGGTGGCCGAATCGCACGGTCTGGAGGTTCGGCTCTTTCAGGGAACCCTCGAGAATGATTGGAAACTCAGCACTCGTCGCAGGGACTTTTACAGGCAGTATCATGCCGGGAACGATGGAATCTTCCAGCGGCGATGCGCTAAGGCAGATGCCACGTTTCTCAATGCCAATCTCGCAGTCGCGCCCCTGAAGGGAGAAGTCGCGATCATAGATGGCAAAGTCGGCTTCCTGAAAATGATCCACCGGCGTCACGTCAGGCCGGGGCAGGCTCGGCTGTAGCACAACAGCCAGTCCTGCAGCGGCCGCAGCGCCTGTTGAAAATAAAGTAGAAACAATGGTTTCGGGGGTCATGGTGTCCATCCAGCTATCTGGTGGACCAATGCATTCACCCCGGCTTGGTTCCAGCAAATGTGTCGGGACGTGTCATTCGTGCGGCGCAAGTGTGAGGCGAAAGACCGAGCCCGCGGGGCCAGTTTCAGCCAAGACCAATTCGCCGCCCATGGCTCGCGCCAGCTCTCTAGCGATGACAAGCCCAAGTCCGCTGCCCGTTTGCCGGGTCGTGCCGGCAAACGGGGTGAACAGGTTCGCTGCGGCCTTCTCCGGCATGCCAGGACCCGTGTCGGAAAAGACGATTTCATTGGTCTCTAAGCTGACGAAGATGCGGGAAGGGTCAGACCCGGCCGCTGACATGGCTTCGGCGGCATTTCGGAGCAGGTTTGCGGCGATGCGATGCAGGTGGTCAGGATCGGCCATCACATGTTCCAGCATATGAACATTGTTGACGAACTCGACCGATGGCCAGGCGGCGAGCGCTTCGTCGGCGGCCTCATCGAGCGCCTGTCGCAATTCAACCTGCTCCAGTTCTGCCGGCTGGGGCGTCGCCTTGCCATAGTCCAGCGTTTCGGTTGCCAGTGTGATTGCGCGGGTGAGCGCGCGCTCGAGTCGGGGGGCAGCCTTCTGTACACGCACGTCGTCCGAGCGGGCCAGGGAATCCGAAACCAGCTGGGCTGATGCCAGTGAGTTGCGGAGATCATGGTTGATCTTGGCCACTGCGGTGCCAAGTTCGGCCAAGTGAGAGCGCTGCCGGAAGCTTTCAGCCACGGCGCTCTCCATGTCGGCCAGCGCATTCTGGGCCCTGCCGATTTCGTCGCGCCGTTTGGTGTGAGGCAGGCGACGGGTCCATGAGCCGGGATCCATCCTGAATTGTTCGACGCTCAGCGTAACCCGCTGCATGGGACGCACGACGAGGAGGTGGAGTAAGACATAGATGATCGTGGCGGCGGCAAGTGCGATCAGCAGGGAAAGAGCGGCAATGCGGCGTGCATAGGCCAACAGCGCGGATTTCATCGGTGCGTGCGGCATCAGAACTTCGATGACCCGGTCTTCGTTCACGCCCTGCGCGGTGACTACCAGCACACGGTCATCCGGTGCGAAGAACGCGCCAAACGTATTGGCGACGCGGTTCGTGGATGTTGCCTCTCGCAGGTCGAGCATATGCATGTCGCCATCCAGAGGCATTTGGGCTGGCAATAGCTGGAAACGCATGTCGTCTTCCATTTCGGTGACGGCCCAGACTTCGGCATATTTGAGGAGCTCTGCCGACAATTCTTCGGAAACCGATCGGTCCGGCGCAGCTTCGAGGGCGAGGGATGCGATCCGGGCGGCTTGAACGCGTTCGGTCAGCCAGCTCGTACGGAAACCGGATGCACTCGGCACAAAGATGAAGGCTTCGACGACCAGAATGGCGAGTATGGTCAGGCCAAACAATCGAAATGAGAGGCTGTCGAACCAGCGCGCCCCGGCGCGGGTTTTCGTCAGAGCCGGCGGGGGCAGGTCGGCGGTGTCGTTCACACCGCCTGAACTAGCCTAGGGGATACGTTGGAGCAAGCCGACGAGTCGCTTTGCGCTCTTTCCGAACACAACATCGGCATAGTGCGCATTGGCAGCGCGTTTCACCCCTTCGGCCCGGGTAGGGTAAGGAGAGATGAAATTGGTCAGTTCCTTCACGCCAAGTCCATTGGACATGGCCACAGAAACCAGTTGAAGCAAGTCTCCGGCCTCCTTGCCGACGATTGACGCACCGAGCAGTTTGCCTTTGCGCACAATCAGTTTCACTTCGCCGTCTGTGTCAGCTTCGGCAATGGCGCGGTCGCTCTCCTCGAATTGGAAGCTCGGCGTCGTGATATCGTCTCCATGCTTTTCGCGGGCTTCGGCTTCTGTCAGACCCAGCTGGGCGACTTCCGGCGATGTGTAGGTGACGGCGGGCACCGGCAGGCTGTCTGCTTTTGTCCGCTGCTTGAAGAAGGCGCGGCGGGCAAAAACCGAGGCGTGCCAGCCAGCGATATGCGTGAATTGTTCGCGGCCGGCGGCATCGCCCAGCGCCCAGACCCGGCGGTTTGAGGCTGACCGTAAATTGTCGCCGACAATAATGCCCTTTCGGTCATGATCGACGTCGCCCTTGTCGAGATCCATGCCGTCAAAAACGGTCTGGCGACCGACGGCGACGAGCAGGTGTGATCCTTCGACCGTCCAGGCCTCGCCGTCCTTTGGCTCTGTGTGGACGCGGATGGTCTTTCCGTCCTGTTCAACCTTCGTAGCCTTGTAACCTTCCAGAAGAGTGACGCCTTCGGCGCGCAGGGCTTCGATGGCGATCTCGGCGTGGGCACGGTCGGATCGACCGAGTGCCTTGCCCATCTCGATCACGGTGACCTTGGCACCGAGCCGGACAAAGGCTTGCGCCATTTCCATCCCGATTGGACCGCCGCCGAGGATGACAAGGTGTTCGGGAAAGTCCGGCAGGTCGAAAATGGTTTCATTGGTCAGGTAGGGTGTGTTGGCGAGTCCTTCGATTGGCGGAATGAAGGCACGAGACCCTGTGGCGATGATGATGCGCCGGGCCTTTACCCGCGTGGTCGGGGAGATGACGGTGTCTGGGCTGGCAAACTTTGCATGTTCGCGGATAACCGTGCAGCCAAGGCCTTCAAATCGTTCCTGACTATCGACCGGCGCAATGGTCGCGATGGACGTGCGCACGTGCAGCTTCACCTTTTCCCAATCGATTCTTGGCGGTGTGGTCTCGATACCGAACTTGCCAGCCTCGCGCACTTGGGCGGCGGCCTTGGCAGCGCTGAGCAGGGCTTTCGACGGGACACAGCCGGAATTCAGGCAATCACCTCCCATCTCGCCTTTTTCATACAGCACGACCGAGAGCCCGAACTGGGCTGCACCAGCCGCAGCCGACAGGCCAGCTGACCCAGCGCCGATAACGACAAGATCGGCTTTCATCTCGCGCATCGGGGCGGCGCCCGGCGAATGCGGCGCAGGGGAGGTCGCGACCTTGTCTGGATCCGCCGATCCGGCGAGCGGTGCACGGGCATTTTGGTCGGCATTGTCGGACATCAGGCAGCCTCTTCAATCTGGTTGGCCTTCTTGGGAAAGAACTTCTTCCACGCGACGGGTAACAGGGACACAACGCCCAGGGCGATCGCGGCGGGAAGCAGGTTCTGGAAAACGGAGGCAAGATCGGGATCTTCGCCCTTGGCGAACGTCGCGCCGAGCCCTGCGCCGACCCAAGTATAGGCGATCACACCCGGTATGATGCCGAGCGCCGTCGTGATGGCATAATCTCGATACTTGGCGCCGAGGATGGCAGGCAGGATATTGGCGACAGGGAACGGCATGGCCGGAATGAAGCGCATGGCAAACATATAGGCCATGGGGCTGTTCTGGAATTCGGTCCGGACCTTGTCGGCATAGCCGCTTGCGATCTTCCGCATGAAGCTGCCCAGCGAAGTCTTTGCTGCCAGGAAGAGCAGGCTGGCGCCGAGGGTTGCGCCCACCACGGTGGCGAGCGTGCCGCCGGCGAGGCCGAACAGGAAGCCCCCACTGATCGTGATCCACAGTGCGCCAGGCAGCATGAAGACTGTGCTGGCTGCATAGACGCCCACATAGGCGGCAATGGCCAGGATCAGGTTGTCTTCAACGAACGCGCGTAGCGAGGCCTGCTGCTGGCGCAGTGTCTCAAGCGAAAGATAGTCGAACAGGCCGAAGAACCATGCGGCGATCAGGCCACCCGCAATCAGGTAGAGGGGCCACAGGCGCAACCAGAGCGGGCGCGAAGCGTGTTGGGTTTCTTCGGTCATTTGGCAGGGTCCGTCCGGGTATCATTGAGCGACCAGTCATAGGTGTAGCCGCGGATTTTGGGCGTAGCGCGGATATTCTCGGCGAGCGCCGGCTCGGCATATTGAAGCAGGTGTTTGATAACGCCATCTTTCGATCCGCCGAAGTCGACCTCAAACCATTTGTAGATAGACGATACAGTAAGTCCGCGGTTTCCGACCGTTACACCACGAGGGTGATTGATGTAAGCACGCGCAGCGGCGTCGAGGTCTGCATCAAGTGTGTTCGCCGTCCAGGCGCGAGTGAGCAGGTTCGGGCAGCCATAAGAGGCGCAATTGATGGCGTAATGGACGCGCGAGTCCCCGAAGCGGGGGCGCAAGATGTCGTGCTCAATGGCATCGAGCGAGACTTCGCGGCCGCCAGCCATTACGGTCACTTTCTTCCAGGGCCCCCCGAACAGGAAACCGTCGCGGATCGAATCCAGCGGGTACTTCTCCGCGATGTAGCGAACCGTCACAGCATTGTAGAGATTGGTCCATGCAGCGAAGGTGGCATCGTCCGTGCCTGCCAGGTCACGCGCCTCAAAGCTGGCAATATAAGTGTCGAGCGTCGCGCGGTCGGCGGTACTGGCAGAAAGCGCGGCATAGTCCACGCGGTTCACGCCGTCCGTGCTTTCATGGACATAGGTTTCAAGAAGCTGGGTCCATGCGTCATTTCCCTGCGCCACACCGGGCAGGGCGAGGCAGCTGGCCAGAGCCAGGCCAACGAGCGGGCGAACAAGAAAGTGGAGATCAGGCATAAGCATCGGGTCTGAAGTATGGGGCGAAAGATGCCCCCGCATAGCCTGATGCCTGGAAAAGATCGCGTCACGACTGCGTGCGCCGGGCTAACGCCCTCGTGAGGGAGATGTCAGCGACTGCCTGCGCTGGCGTGCGCGTCCAACTCCATCCAGTCCCGGAAGGGTAGGTTGTAGACCATATCCATGACCTCGAACCCTATCCCATTGGGGCGGCGAGAGCTCGAGTTCCAGAGAATGACGACTCCGGTGTCGCGGTCCGGATCGAACAGGATATAGGATCGGTAGCCTTCCACCGCGCCGCGATGGCCAACCACCCGGTCGCCCGCCTCTCCGTATTTGTAGACGCGCCAGCCAAGCGCGTAGCGGGCATCCCGGACTGTACCCCGATAGCGTCGGGACATGCCCGATTGTTCGCGCCGCGTGTAAATGCGCGGGGTCTGGAGCAGTTCGAGGGCGGAATCACTGAGGATATCCGGCAGCAATCCCATATGCGCCCGGGCATAGAGCGCAAGATCGCGGATCGAACCGTTCACGCCGCCGGCTGCAGGGACGTTGTAATAATCGTCATTCACGATCTTCTTGCGCGGTGGGCCGGCCGCGCGGCTGTTTTTTGAATGCGGACGGGCCCAGGACCGGGAGTTTTCAAGCCCGGCGCGACCGATGCTGGCCGTTACCATGCCGATGGGTTTGAATATTGAGGTCTCTACGGCATCAGCATAGCGCGACTGGGTCACGTCCTCGATCACTTCGGCGATGCTGTCATAGGCAACATTCTGATAGGTGTGACAGTCACCAATCGGACAGATGGGCTTCAGCGATTTCAGGCTGTTGCGAATCTCGGCTGGGTCCCAACCATCTTCCAGCCGCGTATCATAGGCATTTGGCAGGATACCCAGTCGGTGCGAAAGCACATCTTCGAGCGTCGCCGTGGTTTCACCGCCATTGGGAAGTCGCAGCGTGGTTGCGTATTTCGATACCGGGTCGGTGATGTTCAGGCGCGCTTCTGTCGCAAGGATCGCGACTTCGGTCGCGGCCACGCCTTTGGACAAGGATGCCCAACGAAACACCGTCTCGTCTGTAACGGGCTCTCCGCCCGACTGGGTGATGCCATACCCTTTGGCAAAGGCGACCTCGCCCCGGTCGATCACGGCAACAGAGAGGCCGACAATGTCTTCATCTGCGGCGAGCCGCGTCAGCCGGGCATCCAGACGGTCATAGTCTATGAACTGTGCGTGCGCTGTGATGGGAAGCGCGATCATGGCCAACAGGCACGGGATGGCAAAGCGTGGAAACCGCATTGGACCTCTTCGAACTCTTTTGCCCAGCCTCAGCGTGCAGAGTTCACAAGACTCTCTGGCCATGTAAAGAGTCTTGGGCGCGGAGAGACAGATTTATTCGGTTCTGGCTGTCGGTTCGGCTTGACTTCGAACCTCTGCTGCCTGTATTGGCCCCTCTTTCCGAGATTCTTAGCTTTCAGAGCAGACC
>TARA_R100001143_G_scaffold63606_1_pt1 | contig 21669 bp, 18 predicted proteins | sample TARA_R100001143 | Tara Oceans TARA_R100001143 (sample SAMEA2621300) | marine metagenome | biome: marine biome (ENVO:00000447); feature: mesopelagic zone (ENVO:00000213); material: "saline water (ENVO:00002010), including plankton (ENVO:xxxxxxxx)" | depth 800 m | reverse complement strand
CCCAGAAAGCTGCCAATGACGGCTTGCGCGCTTTCAAACGCCGCCGGCCCAGTCGCCAGCGCCACCAGCCACCAGACCAGAAGCAACGTCCCAACCCCCAGCGCAATACCTGTTGCGCGATGAAGGATGGAATAGGCCATGGTCCATTGCCAACGATAAATCTGTAGATGCGGAGATAGCGGTCGATTTTCCGTCGTCATGCTTTTTTACCTTTTTTGACTACTCGCCTCAGCGGCTGCGCACACAGTAAGGTCTCAGCCCGAACTGTCAAAATGTTTTGCATTGCAACAGAGTCGCAAGCCCCGAAGAACATCAAATATGATTCAGAAAACCCAAAGAAAACAAATCGTTATGAATCTGAATAATGGGCTGTGGATAAGTCTGTGGGTATGTTGTTATTAAATTGTTATTAAGTATAAATATGCTCAACAACTTTTTTTACACGATTATTACTTTTTTGTGGACTTACTTGTAATGGGAAAGCAAGGTTTTATCAACGTAGTTGTTGTGACTTCAGTCTTTGATTTGTCGTCTTATTTCAGACCTTCGGGTTTGGTCGGACGCACATGATGAGACGGGAGTGTGGTTCAAGGTCCTTTGGGATTGTGACCACGACAACACCAGCCGGTTCGAAACATCATTCTCGCGGATGGAGTTTCACAAGGGCCGATTGGGGTGGCTGTTGGCTGGACGGGCTTGTGATGTCTTGGGCAACCTGGACATTCTTGCATCCGGAAAGACCGGCAGTCTCTGTGACAGATACCCGCGCGGGCACCGCATATCCCCCTGGGAAACGCGACCGGCGTGGCGGCAGGAAGAATGATCCGAAGACCAGGTGCTTTGCCAGGGTGACCAGGACATCGGATCGGACCAAGTGCCGCATTGGATCGTCATAGATGGGCATGACACTGCGCTGACGCGTGGGAGGCCTCGCTCTCCTGAGGCTCCGAGACGCCGCTGCGGCTTTGGCTGCGGCAGCATCGACGCCGGGATGACGCCAGACGTCCCGCCCGCCGATTCGGAGCCTCGCGCGCGTCCTTCAAGCCGCCGCATTCCGGTGATACTGTCACCAGAATAGGCTTTTCGAAGGCGAGATGCACCGCCCGGTGTACTTCCTTCGACCAACGGGCTTGAAAACAAATCGGGCGTTCGATTCTAACAGATCGAACGCCCGTTTTCCGTTTATGGCCCCAAAGAACCTGAAGTCCCGTTGTTAACGATATTGTGAACACCAAATAATTGCGGCTTTCACAGTTATTGTTATCGTTATCAAAGTTGATTAAAATCAATGTACAAGAATATTACAAAGTCGCGGTTTATCGCGCCAAAAACTGTGGGGGTTTTATGCGATTCTGGCGCTTTGGCAGCCTTGTCAGTATTTTATTTGCGCTTTTTTTTGCTTCTCACGCTTCGGCGACCACTCTGGAAACGGTCCAGAATAGGGGATTGTTACGCTGTGGCGTCGTAAACAGCGGGGTGGGCCTGTCAGAAATTGACCTTCAAGGACACTGGCAGGGGTTTTTTCCCGATTTCTGTCGATTCATGGCGGCTGCCATATTGGGCAATGCCGATGCAGTCGAATATGTTGAAGTGAATTACGTCACCCGGTTTGATGCACTGAATGCGGATGCTTTCGATGTCCTTATGGCCAATACAACCTGGACCGCCGGGCGCGATATCGACTTGAAACTGGCCTTCACACATCCCCTGTTTTATGATGGTCAGGGGTTTCTGGCTCATCGATCCGTTGACGTAAACTCAGTAAAAGATCTTGTTGGCGACAAAACCTATTCGGTGTGTGTCAGCGATGGCACGACCACGATCGAAAATTTACGGGACCTGGTTGCAACGAATAACTTGAACCTGAAAATCATCACATTCCAATCCGTCGAAGGCGTCTATGACGCATTTTTCGCACGGGTTTGCGATTTGATGACGCAAGACAGGGTCGCATTGGTATCGCAACGTCTGAACCGGGCCGCTGATCCAACCAGTTTTATCCTTTTCCCGGACATCATCTCAAAAGAGCCTCTGGGTCCCGTCATTCGGGAAAATGATCCACAATGGTATGACATTGTGCAATGGACGATCTATGCCACCATGATGGCTGAAGAGTTCGGCATAACGCAGGATAATGTGGATACATTCCTAGAATCACCTGAACCTGAAGTTCAACGTCTTCTTGGCGTATTGCCTGATATCGGCAACTCCTTGGGTTTGCCGACTGATTGGGCCTTTCAAGGTTTGAAACAGGTCGGCTCTTACGGTGAAATATATGATCGCACGCTGGGCAAAAACTCTTCCATGGGGCTGGAAAGAGGATTAAATGCGCTTTGGTCCGATGGCGGACTTTTATACACGCCACCACTGCGCTAAGATTGAATAGTTTAGCTTCACGCTGCGCATTATATTTCTTTGACGCAGGGAACAAAGAAAGACATTGAATGCTGTGCGGGGGGATCTTGGCGCGCGGAGAATACGCGAATTTGCTCAAAACACAGTTTTCTGTGACCCCTTTATTTTTCTCTGACCTGCCTTTTTTACTGGAACCATATACCAGCCTGCGCGCTTTGTTTGAAAGCCGATAGCAATGCGTTGGTCCCTGATTTCCGTTCGCCTGGTCATCGCCATATCCCTTTTCGGGTTGGTGACCTGCGGGGCGCTCCTGACAGCGGTTCTCAGCTTTGACGATATGCGACGTGGGTATGATCACATTGCCACAACAACCGTGCCAGAGCTGATTGCCGCGTCGCGCATTGGGCAAACAGCACAGGCTATCGCCTCCACAGCGCCCGCGCTCAGTTCCGTTGAAACCCATTTGCGCAAAGAGGCCGTCAATCACCGCATCATCGATCAGATCAAACTGTTAGATGGATATCTAACAGACCTTCAGAATCTGGTTGGCGTATCAGACGCAGCAGCCCAGTTGATTGATCGCATCCGGCAAAGTCGCGATGCCCTGGTCGAGAACCTGCAAGCACTGGATGAAACAGTCAGTGAGCGCATAACGGTCGAAGCACGCTTAGTGGAAACCTATGCCACGGCAAGATCCATCATGGAGCGCCTGCAAGAGACACAGGATGATGCCATGCTGGCGCGGGGTTCGATTGACCTGCATGCGGAATTGCCAGGATACGGGACCTTGCACAAAAGCTGGTACCGACCGATGGAAGCGGCACTGATCAATGTCCTGGCGGTACGCACCTTTGATTCCGATGTTCTTGTGGAACAGGAGAATGAAAAGGCCGCTGGTTTCCTGATGGCTGCCCAAGATGCGTCATTGGCATTTAACCCCTATCTGACAAAAGACATGATCGAAAGACTGCGCGGCCTGGAAGGGGAGGCGCGCTGGTTAATTGAAGGGGATAGAGGCATCTTTGGCCTGGTTCGCGAACGGCTGGAATTACTGACCAATCTTAAGGGGTTGCTGAATTCTAATAAGTTCCTTGCCAACCGCTTTGTCGGTTCTGTTGCGGACCTGACGCTGGTAATGCGGGAAGACACGCTGAAAAGCTCCCTGGCGTTCAAGGAAATCGCTTATTCTAAATGGTTGATTTTACTGGGTGTGATGGGGGTGAGCATTGCTGCAGTGCTCATCCTGTCGCTGTATGTGCGAAAACGTATCGTCCGGCGCCTGAATGCCCTGCGGGACTCCCTGATCGCCCGGGTCAGCGGCCAATCCGTGCCAATTCCTGTCGATGGTCAGGACGAAATTGCCGATATCGGACAAGCCGCCGCCTATTTTGCCGAAGCGGTCGCAGAGCGGGAACAAAGCCTGTATCGATCCAAGGAAGAAGCAGAACATCTGGCCCGGGAAGCAGAGGCTGCCAACCGTGCAAAGTCTGTTTTTCTGGCAAATATGAGCCACGAATTGCGCACCCCCCTGAACGCCATTATCGGGTTTTCGGAATTGATCAGCAGCGGTCAGATCAACCAGAGCCGAAACCAGGAATATGCGGTAGATATCAATGACAGCGGCCGCCATCTATTGGAATTGATCAACCAGTTATTGGACTATTCCAAGATCGAAGCGGGCGAGCGTGACCTTGCCATGCGGGCGATCAATGCGTCAGAAGAACTGACGTCGCTGGAAAAATTAATCCACCAACCCTTGGAACGCCGCAATCTGAAAATTGCCAATATGCTGGACCCAGACTTAATGGTTTGGGCGGATCGCACCGCCTTCCGGCAGGTATTGTTGAACCTGCTGACCAATTCCAGCAAATTCGCCTATGAACATTCCACAATCACCGTCAGCGCGACCATCAATAATGGCATGGTCTCCATCGAAGTCGCCGATCATGGGATTGGCATTGGAGAGATGCACCTGGCCAGGGTTATGCAGCCTTTCCATCAAGAGACGGAAACCTATATCCGCCCATCGGGGGGGACGGGTCTTGGGCTGGCCATTGTTGAATCCCTGGTTCAAATGCATGGTGGGATCGTGACGCTGACCAGTGAAAAAGGGGTCGGCACGTCCGTTATTGTCCAATTCCAACTGGCGCATACCGATATACCCTAGGCCTAATCGGTCCTACCCATCTCTGCGCGTATTGCGAACCACAGGCCCACCAGGATTGGGATCGCCCCCAGAAGGGTCATTGCCGGGATCGCTTCATCAAAATAGACCATGCCCAAAAGGCCACCGATAATTGGCTCCCCCAACAGGCAAATCGCTACGAAAATTGGGGAAACCCGTCCCAGCGAGTGATTATACGATGTGTGACCGATCACTTGGCTGACCAGGCCCAGCGCCAAAATCGCAAGCCATGCCTGTCGATCAAGACCGGATGCAGAAACCCCCATAACCAGCCCCGCAAGGATCAGCGTGACAGCGGCACTGCCATAGCACAGCGTCACATACTGACTGGTTCCCAGATACTGTCGGACATGTTTCCCAATCATCAGATACCCCGCCATAGCCATGCCCCCCAGGGTGGCGAGGAACAGGCCGACCGGATCCCCTTCAGGGGTACGCAGCCCGTCCCATCCGATCAGGATCAACCCCACAAGGCATAACAGAATCCCAATCAGCACCCCTTTCGATGGGCGCCCACGACCAAGCCCAATTTCCGCCAGAACCACCCAGATCGGCGACAGGCTGACCAGCAACGCGCTTTCCGCTATCGTCAGGCGTTGGACGGATTCAATCCAGCTTGCAAAATGTACGGCCAGGAACAGGCCAGACACTAATGATAACCCTATCAGCACCAAGCCTGATGGCGGCACGGCCCGGGTCGACCCCTGCATTCCATGCAGGGCAAAGGGCAGAAAGACCAATGTCGCGATTCCAACCCGTGCTGCGGCAATCAGCAAGGCCGGCGTATCCCCCGCCAATCGCACAAAGATCACACCGTGACTGACCGCCGCCAGCCCGATCAGCGCGACCAGCACCATCATGCCACGACGGGGGTGATGCAGGGGACTGTTGATCGGGCCTGTCATGTGCCGGGTTCAGTAACTGGGGTCAGCGTGTCGGGCGGGGAATATCTTCCGCATAATCATAGAAGCCGCGACCGGTCTTGACGCCCAGCCATCCCGCCTCGACATATTTCACCAATAGGGGACAGGGGCGATACTTCGCATCCGCCAGATCCGCATGCAACACGGACAGGATCGCAAAACACGTATCCAACCCGATGAAATCGGCCAGTTCCAAGGGCCCAAGGGGATGGCGCGTTCCCAGTTTCATCGCGGTATCAATGGCGGTCACACTGCCCACGCCCTCATACAGCGTATAAATCGCCTCATTGATCATCGGTAATAATATCCGATTGACGATGAAGCCTGGAAAATCCTCTGACACGGCGACGGTTTTGCCCAGGGCCTCTGCAAAAGTCTTAAACTTTTCAAAGGTTTCATCTTTGGTGGCCAGTCCCCGCACCAATTCCACCAGCGGGACCGATGGAACAGGGTTCATAAAATGACAGCCGCAGAAGCGATCCGGGCGGTCCGTAATTGCCGCCAGCCGTGTGATGGAGATCGAAGATGTATTGGTCGCCAGATAGGCCTGATCATTCATCGCGGCAATCGCGGATTTCAGGATATCGCGTTTGACCTCTTCATTCTCTGTGGCGGATTCAATCACCATTTCGCAATCAGACAGCATCTCATAATCGGTGCCCGTCTGAATCAGCGCCAAAGCCGGAGCAATTTCCGCCGCGTCGATCAGGCCCCGCCGTGCCTGCTTGTCCATAGACTCCTTGATTTTCTCAAGCGCGGTGGACAAGGCATCCTGTGAAATGTCCAATAAGCGCACTTGTGCACCGGCTAAGGCAGAGACATGGGCGATCCCATGACCCATCTGACCCGCACCGATGACGCCGATGGTCTTAAACATCGCCGTCTCCTTTCCCGCATGGCTGGCCGCCCCTCGTTTCGGGGGCGGTCCTTATGTTGCAGTGCAACTTTGAGCCGGACAGCTGCATTATGCAAGTATCATTGCGTAAACAACCGTCCCCATTGCGCCATTCGATCCTGAATCCCGGCAAGCCGCAGGCTATGCCAGGCCAGAACTTGATTGGATGACAGGACGGGTTTCCCCAATTCCGCTTCCAGCGATGCAATAGCATCGGCCAACCGGACGCTGGTGCAGGAGACAAAAACGGCATCGACATCGCCGCGCTTGCCTAAAGCCAAAACCGCCCGGCGCAGACTGTCTGTCGTGATGCAGGCCACGATATTGTCATCAGGTTCATTGAAGGACCCGAAGACAGGAACTGTGTAGCCCCGTGCCTCCATATATCCACGCACAAGCTCATTCACATCACGGGTATACGGGGTCAATACAGCAATTCGGCGAACATTCAGCGCATCGAAGGCTGCAAAGGCTGATGTTATCGGGGTATTTGGCCGGGCTTCTGGACGACCCTTTTGGATCTGGTCGAAAACGCGATCTTCCCCCAAGACAATGCTGGCCGACGTACAGGCATAGGCAAGCACGTCCAATTGCGCATCGGGCAAAATCAGCGCGGCCTGACTGGCAATGGTGTCTTCCATCGCAGCCAGGGTTGTTGGCGTTATGATCGCCGAACTTGCAATGCGGGTGAAATGGACCGCAACGCCAGGCTGGGCAACCAGTTCCCAGAATTCATGCTCTACCGTATGATCGCTGGTCAGAACCACAACGCCAATGCGCGCGCGTGCGGCCAGACCAGGACCCGCCTGAAAGGGAAAATCAATAAAGGACCTGTCTACAGCTTCCACCAAAGACTCGGGCACCATCCCCCCCTTCCCCACAGGCTGGATCAATGATCCACCAGCGTTATTGTTTGACCCGCGACGGGCGACGGGTCATGCCTTCGGGCACTTCTTCCGACTTACTATCGATGAACACACGCTGCCAAACCATCGCCCCTTTGTCGGATTTCACCAGCATCCAGGTGCGCCCAAAGGCCGTATCGACCATAAGTGTCCCCGGTTTGCCATCAATAGTCGTCGGCATGGTCAAATACCGACCAGGAACGGTCAAAGACGCCCCGTCATCCGATGATTGCGCCACAGCAATCCCTGAAAAGGTTAAGGACCCAACCAACAAACCTGTCGCCAAGGCAGCAGTTTTCACAAAGCGCATCATTCTGAACTTCCCTTCGAATAAGATCACATCGCACCACCTATTCGATGTGCGGTGGACACTGTACAGCGCAGAACGCTTGGGGGGAAGCATCTATGCAAAGGTCTTTATACAGGTCTGCGGGCCAGGGCCAATCCGATACCCGTTGCCAGTAACAATGTCCCCGTGATACGGGCGCGCAACACGGCCCGCTTTGCATCCATCAAATAGGGTCGTATCCGCCCGGATAACAGGGCATAGGCACCATCCAACAAAATCGCCACAGCAATGAAGCTTGCCGTCATAATCATAACCTGTGGGGCCGGTGGCAGACCGGCATCGATGAATTGCGGGAAGAAGGCGATGTAAAATACGATGGTTTTTGGATTGGTCAGCCCGGTCAGGAACCCATGGATGAAAGTCCGTTTAAACGATTTCCGCCGGTTTGCCTGGGCATCCTGCAGCACTGCCGCCGTGGACCGCCATTCCTTAATACCCAGATAAATCAGATAGGCAGCGCCCGCCCATCGCACGATATCGAACAGTTCTGACATCAATGTGAGGGCGGCGGTCAGGCCAATCGCCCCCGCTATCAGCAGGACCGCCGTCCCGCAATTTGCCCCTAGGCTGGTACTGATACCATAGCGGGTTCCATGTTTCAGGCTATTGGCGATCACCAATGTCACGACGGGCCCCGGCATCAGAACAAGTAGGGCTGAAGCGAGCAAAAACGCACTGAACAATTCGATATTCAAGACTGTCATGATCTAAATTACCTCTGTTTCTTCCAGCGGACGGCCTGCCGCTATGCGTTCATATCCAAAAACCGATAAATCAATACTGCGATACGCACCATGGGTAATCATTTCTGCTAGTCCCCGACCAACTGCGGGGGATTGCTGCATGCCATGCCCGCTGAACCCATTGGCAAAATAGAAATTTGTCAGGTCCGGGTGTGGGCCCAATATGGAATTGGCATCCAACAGGCACATCGCATAGTGACAGCCCCAGGCGGAAACCTGCCGGATGGCCTCAAAGGCCGGGACACGATGCGCCAAAGTGGGCCACAGATATTCTTCAAACTGGTCATAGGCGACATCAAAATCGGTATTCTCCGGGTCCTCTTCCCCTGGTCCGGGAGAACGCCCGCACAGGAAACCCTTTCCCTCTGCCCGGAAATAGGTACCAGAATTATCGATCACCAACAGGTCTTGAGGTACTGGGTCTCTGGTCTCGCAATAGAACACACAGCGCTTGCGGGGCGAAACCGGCAGATCTGCAATCCCTGCCATGTCGGCCACCCAACGGGCCCGGCCCCCTGCCGCATTGACAAACACCCCGGCGGGCACGACCTCCCCCGCGCTTGTGACGGCTGCGGTCAGCCGGCCCCCTTCGCGCTTAAACCCAGTGATTTCTGCGTCGCGATAGACGACCCCCATTGAAATCGCCTTCTTCCGGAAGGCGCGGGTTAAGGCATAGCCGTCAAACCATCCCTCACGCGACAGACCGACATGGGCAACGGCCAAATCCTGCGCGTTCAACCAGGGAAATTGCTTTGCAATGGCATCGGGCCCAACAAATTGGTCCACCTCCGCGCCACTGTCCCGCTGAATGGTCAGAATTTTGTCAAAGGCCCCCTGCTGAGACTCATCGCCCAAAAACAAATACCTGCCTTCATGGAACTGAATATCCGGGGCGTCACCGTCAATCCCCAGATGATAGCCAACCTGGGTCAGAAAATCATAGCCATAGCGGGAGATGGCGATATTCTCCGGCGTCGAAAATTGCTGTCGGATCGACGCAACAGACCGGGCAGAAGTGGAAAATTCATAGCTAGGATCCCGCTCGAACACCGTCACAGTGCCTTGGCAATCAGGATCCAGCGCAAGGAAATAGGCAATTGCGCTGCCAATGACACCCCCACCGACGATGACGACGTCCGGCATCATGCACCGCCGCGCAATTTTGAAATTGTCGTGCCAAAGGAAATCGCTTCGGACGATGTCATCAATTCAATAAGCGCAGGTCCCTTATGCGCACGGGCCGCCGCAAAGGCCGCGGGGAAGTCGGATGTTCGTTCAACCCGCACACCCCAGGCACCATAGGCTTCCGCCAGTTTCGCAAAATTCGGATTGCTGAGATCGGTTCCAGACACGCGCCGGGGATAGTCCCGTTCCTGATGCATGCGAATGGTTCCATAAGTGCCGTTGTTGGAAACGATGATTGTGATATCCAGATTGTGCTTCATCGCTGTTGCCAGTTCCTGGCCATGCATCATGAAACAGCCATCCCCGGCGAAACAGATCACTTCCTGATCCGGCGCCTCCAGCTTTGCCGCCACCGCCGCAGGCAGTCCATACCCCATGGAACCGGATGTTGGTGCCAACTGGGTCCGGAACGATCGATATCGATAGTAACGATGCACCCAGCCTGCATAATTCCCTGCCCCATTACAGATGATCGCATGGTCATCTGTGGCCGCATCAACATGTTTGACTACATCTTCCATCTTCACATCGCCGGGCGTTTCGATGGGCTTCAAGCTGTCCAGATACGCTTCATGCAGATCGGCGACCCGGCTGTGATCCCGTTTGGTTGGTGTCACTTCCACCTGGGACAAGGCTTCAGAAAAGCCCTGTGCGGTGGATACAATTGCCAGCTCCGGGCGATACACCCGCCCGATTTCCGACGCGCTGGGATGGATATGAACAAGGGTCTGCTTTGGGTTTGGACTTTCAACCAGGCTATACCCGCTGGTCGTCATCTCCCCTAATCTGGCCCCCACCACGATCAGAAGATCCGCCTCCACAATCGCTGACTTCAAGCTGGGAATGGGGCCAATTCCGCTGTGCCCGGCATAGTTGGGGTGGCGATTGTCGATATAATCCTGTGTGCGAAAGGAACTACACACCGGCAGCGCTGCACGCTCACAAAATGCTTCAACCTGTTGCCGGACCTGGTTGGACCAACCGGGGCCCCCAACCATCATGATCGGTCGTTCTGCCCTATTCAGCAGATGTCCCAATTGCATCATATCATCCCGTCCTGGACGGGCTTTTGCCGGGTTTGCCCGCACGGCATCTTTCACGACCGCTGTTTCGCGCAGCATGTCTTCCGGCAGGGCCAGAACGACGGGCCCCGGACGTCCGGATTGGGCGATATGATAGGCCTGGCTGATATATTCGGGGATACGATCCACCCGATCAATCTGGGCCGCCCATTTCGCCAGCGGCGCAAACATCTGGCGATAATCCACTTCCTGGAAGGCTTCCCGATCCACCATGTCGCTGCCAACCTGACCGATAAACAGAATCATGGGCGTGGAATCCTGATAGGCGATATGCACCCCGGCAGAGGCGTTTGTCGCGCCGGGGCCACGGGTGACGAAACAGATGCCGGGCTCCCCCGTCAATTTTCCATGGGCATCGGCCATCATCGCCGCACCGCCTTCCTGGCGGCATACAACCGGCTCAATTTCCGGCACGTCATACAAACCATCCAGGACCGCCAGATAGCTTTCCCCCGGGACCAGAAAAACCCGTCGGCATCCTTGCGCCCGCAATTGATCGGCCAGGATGCGCCCACCATGACGCATGGTGCATTGTCCGGTAACGCTCATCTGATAGAATCCTTGTACTGAAACGAAATGTGACAAACCCTATTCGCCTCGGGGGTGAGTCGGCAAGCTCTGTGCGATGATTTTATCCAGGCCTGTCGTTTGATCTGGAAAAACCCTCCGCCAAACGGCACAGTCGCCCCAATCACTTCAAATCAAATCCAATTAAAGGAAACGCATGACATGAAAGATGGCGGCATTATCGGTTTTATCGGCACAGGTATCATGGGCGCACCCATGGCAAAGAATCTGGCCCGTGCCGGGTTCAAGGTCCGGGCCTGGAACCGGTCGGCATCCAAAACACAGGCCCTGTTGGAATTTGGTATAGAGACAGCGCCCACCGCCGCGGAAGTCGCACAGGATTGCGATGCCGTGATCATTATGTTGAGCGACGGGCCAACCTGCGATCATGTCCTACATGAAACGGGGGAACATGGCGCGCCCGTACTGCCTGCGATGAAAATCGGGGCCAATTTGGTGGTCATGTCGTCAATCCCTGTTGAAACCGCACGGGATCAGGGGGAAAAGGCGACAGCCTGCGGCATTGGATATCTGGATGCCCCCGTATCAGGGGGCGAAAAGGGGGCGACAGATGCCACCCTGGCCATCATGGCAGGCGGCGAGCAGTCTGTGTTTGATGCGCTTGTCCCGGCCTTCAAGGCGATGGGTCGTCCCACCCGCATCGGACCGGCGGGCACCGGACAGCTGGCAAAACTGGCCAATCAGATCATTGTTGGAAACACCTTGGCGACCGTTGCAGAAGCCCTGATCTTTGCAAAAATGGGCGGGGCCGATCCTGCCGCTGTGCGCGCCGCGCTGCTGGGGGGATTTGCCGATTCGACGATCCTTCAGCAACACGGCGAGCGCATGTGTGTTGGCAACTGGAAGCCGGGCGGCTTTTCCCGCTATCAATTGAAGGACCTGCGCACCGCCATGGCCTTTGCAGAAACGATCAACGCGACCCTCCCCGTCTCCAAGCTCACGACTGGCCTGTATGAGGACACGGTTGAACATGGCGATGGAGACAAGGATCAAAGTGCCGTCTATCTGGAACTCGCGCGTCTGAACGGCCTGATTTAGAGGATTTTCAGATCATCCTTGCTAAAAACCACAATCCTGTGGACGATGTTGTTTTAGAACAAAGGAATTGATCTGGGTTATGCTGCAGGAGGAGTCTCAGCCTGCCTCATTGGGCATTCGTCGATCCGTTCACAGCCGGTTTCTGGCCGCCTATATCCCTGCCGTAATCGTGACACTGGCTATCTTTATCGCCGTATTCGAAGTTTTCACCTATCGCGCTGCTGTCAGCGACCTAAGCCAGAAAGCCCAGCGTATTGGCACCAATCTGGCCGTTGTTCTGGCACATCCCCTGGCGCGATCAGACTTGTCCAGTGTCACGTCAATCCTGAACAACGTCATACAGGATGAAGATGTTGCAGAAGTCAAAATCAGCCGCCCCGATTTGACGATTCTACATTACGAAATGCGGCCCGATGCGCATCCAAACCCTACTCTGTCGGTCAACCGCCCCATTAAATTGGGCAGCAACCTTGGTACCGCTTCCTTAGGCACGGTCCACATCACCATGTCCGACGCCCGCGTTACATCCGCAAGGAGCAATCGCCTATACTTCATTGCCATCCTATCAGTCCTGTTGCTCGTTGCCATGGCGATCGTCGGGTCCATGGTGTATCGGCGCACCATTGGCACCGCCTTGAACCAACTGACCCAGGTTATCAATCAAACGGAACATGGCAGCGAAACCAAACAATTATCGGTCCAGCGCAATGACGAAATCGGCGATGTCTTTCGTGCGTTCAACAGGATGCGCGACCGTCAATGGCAACATGACCAGGACCTGGATCATGTTCGTGCCGAATTGGAGAAGCGGGTGCGGGAACGCACGATGGAGCTAAAATCCGCCCATGACGCCGCCTTGTCAGCCAATCGCACCAAGAGCCAGTTTCTGGCCAATATGAGCCATGAATTCAGAACGCCCCTGAACTCCATCATCGGGTTTTCTGAAATCCTTGCCAGCGGCATCGTATCAGACCCAAAACTGCTGACAGAATATGCCACCGATATCCGTGAAAGCGGTCAGCACCTTCTGACCCTGACCAATGACCTGTTGGACCTGTCAAAAGCGGAGGCGGGCAAGCTGGAATTGCATGAATCCCTGATGGATGTCGCCAGCACCATCGAAGCCTGCACAAGCATGGTACGAAACAGCGCCCATGAAAAAGGCCTCACCGTGGCCGTCAGTGTTCCAGCCTCTTCCCCCACACTTTCCGGGGATGAGCGGAAGATACGTCAGATGATCCTAAATCTACTGTCCAATGCGGTGAAATATACTCCCCAGGGCGGAACCATCACCCTGTCCAGTCGCCCATCCCCGGATGGCGGATTAATTCTGGCAGTTCAAGATACGGGGATCGGCATCGCCGAAAAGGATCTGGAACGGGTGCTGCAACCTTTTGTCCAGGTCAACAGCGCCTATACCCGCAAACAGGCCGGAACCGGATTGGGGCTGCCGCTGGTACGCATATTGGCAGAATTGCATGGCGGATATCTGACCCTGTCCAGCACACCTGGATCAGGCACCCTGGTCAGCATTCACCTGCCCGCAAGCCGCGTTCAATATGACAGCCGCATCACCCTGACCGGTATGCCGGGCGGAGTCTCCAAAGTGGAGAGCAAGTAGCCCGACACGCCAGGCGACCTACTTTTGGCTTGCCTGAATAGAGGCCTGTGCAGCCGCCAAGCGGGCAATCGGCACACGGAACGGGCTGCAAGACACATAATCCAGCCCCAGTTCCTCACAGAATGCGATGGAGGCTGGATCACCCCCATGTTCACCACAGATGCCAAGCTTGATTTCCGGGCGGGATTTGCGTCCCCGTTCCACAGCGATACCAATCAGCTCACCAACGCCATCCCGGTCAATGGTCTGGAACGGGTCATGTTCGATGATGCCATAACGCTGATAATCGTTCAGGAAGGTGGCGCTGTCGTCGCGGCTGATGCCAAAGGTCGTCTGCGTCAGGTCATTGGTCCCAAAGGAGAAGAATTCCGCCGATTGCGCGATTTCTTCCGCCCGCAATGCAGCCCGGGGCAATTCGATCATCGTCCCGATCGTATATTTCGGGGCGATGCCTGTTTCCTTCTCAACCTCTGCCGCGACACCTTCGATGCGGCTGCGCAACAGGTCCAGTTCCTTCTTGATCGATACCAGTGGGATCATCACTTCACACAGCACCGCCTCGCCTGATTTCTTCTGGACCGCAACGGCGGCTTCAAAGATTGCGCGGGCCTGCATTTCACAGATTTCCGGATAGCTGTTCAGCAACCGGCACCCGCGATGCCCCAGCATCGGATTGGATTCATGCAATTGGGAGGCGCGCGCCTGTACCAGTTTCGCATCCACGGCCAGACTTGCCGCAAGCTCTTGAAACTCTGCTTCTTCGCGGGGCAGGAATTCATGCAATGGCGGGTCCAACAGGCGAATGGTGACCGGCAAGCCCTTCATGATGTCAAAGATCGCCTCAAAATCGCCCCGCTGCATCGGCAGGATGCGGGCCAGGGCCTTACGGCGACCGGCTTCATCACTGGCCAGGATCATCTCACGCACCGCCAGAATGCGGTCGCCGTCAAAGAACATATGTTCGGTCCGGCACAGGCCGATGCCTTCCGCACCAAAGCCCCGCGCGGTCGCAACATCTTCCGGCGTTTCCGCATTGGCGCGGATCGCCATGCGGCGATGGCTGTCGGCCCATTCCATGATGCGGGCAAAATCGCCGGACAATTCCGGCTGAACGGTCGGCACGCGCCCTTTCATTATTTCCCCGGTTGACCCGTCAATGGTGATCCAGTCCCCCGCCGCGACAATCACGTCACGCACGCTGAACCGACCAGCCTTGTAATCAATGCGGATATCACCGGCACCGGCGACACAGGCGCGGCCCATGCCGCGGGCAACCACGGCCGCGTGGCTTGTCATCCCGCCACGGGTGGTCAGAATACCCTCAGCCGCATGCATGCCATGAATGTCTTCGGGCGAGGTTTCGATGCGGACCAGCATCACCTTCTCCCCCAATTGAGCCAGCTTTTCGGCTTCATCTGCTGAGAATACAACAATGCCCGACGCCGCACCGGGAGAGGCCGGCAGGCCTTTCGCGATCACGTCGCGTTTTGCCTTCGGGTCCAGCCGGGGATGCAGGATCTGATCCAGGGATTGCGGCTCAACCCGCATCACGGCCTCGCGGCTGTCGATCAAACCCTCGTCTGCCATTTCACAGGCAATGCGGATCGCGGCTGCGCTGGTGCGTTTTCCAGACCGGGTCTGCAGCATATACAGCTTACCCATCTGGACCGTGAATTCGATATCCTGCATATCGCGATAATGGGTTTCCAGCAGCGTGCGAACCTCGCACAATTGCTGGAATACTTCCGGCATCACTTCTTCCATCGACGGCAGGTCAGATCCATGGGCCTTTCTGCCAGCAATGGTCAAATGCTGGGGCGTGCGAATACCCGCCACGACATCTTCGCCCTGGGCATTGACCAGATATTCGCCATAGAACAGGTTTTCACCCGTCGAAGGATTGCGGGTGAAGGCAACGCCCGTAGCACAGCTATTGCCCATATTGCCAAAGACCATGGCCTGAACATTGACCGCCGTGCCCCATTCTTCGGGAATATCATGCAGGCGGCGATAAGTGATGGCCCGTGGCGTCTGCCAGGAATTGAACACCGCCCCGATGGCCCCCCAAAGCTGTTCCTTCGGGTCCTGAGGGAAAGGTTTGCCCAATTGATCCGCGACCAGTTTCTTATAGCGCCCGATCAATGTCGTCAGATGGTCAGCGGTCAGGTCCGTATCGGACACCGCGCCGGTTTCATCCTTGATGTCTTCCAGCGCTTCTTCGAAATGGTAATGTTCCACATCCAGCACGACATTGCCGTACATCTGGATAAAGCGACGATAGCTGTCCATGGCAAAGCGGCGGTCACCGGATTGCTGGGCCAGGCCCTCCACCGTTTCATCATTCAGGCCCAGATTAAGGACCGTATCCATCATGCCGGGCATCGACGCCCGTGCGCCCGACCGGACCGAGACCAACAGCGGGTTCTTTACATCGCCAAACTTGGCCCCAACAATCTCTTCAACCGCCAGCAGGGCCTTTTCAGCCTCTGCTTCCAGATCAGCCGGATAGGTTTTGCCATTGGCATAGTAATGGGTGCAGACATCGGTCGATATGGTGAAACCCGGTGGCACCGGCAGGCCAATATTCGACATTTCTGCCAGATTGGCACCTTTGCCCCCCAGAAGATTGCGCATTTCCCGCGCGCCTTCCGCCTTACCATTCCCAAAGCCATAGACCCATTTGGTCATTGTATCGTCCAACCCTTTTCGTTTGATGTATCCGTCGAAAGGAAACTCACGCAATCAACCTTCAATCTGTCCAAAGTCTGCCAGGGTACCCATCACGCTGCGAATGCGCGCCAGCAGCAGCAGGCGGTTTTTCCGCAGGTCGGCCTCATCAGCGTTGACGATCACGGCCTCAAAAAACGCATCAACCGGCTGGCGCAACCCGGCCAGGGCCGTCATGGCACCGCCGAAATCTTCCCCCTCGATGCAGGCCTTCACCTGATCCTCCGCAGCATTCAGAGCCGCCGCCAGGGTGGTTTCTTCCGGCGTGGCAAACAGCGCTGATTCCGGCTTCCCAGAATAGGTCGTGCCATCCTTCTTTTCCTCGGCGCGCAGGATGTTCGCGGCCCGGCGATATGCGGTCAGCAGATTGGCCCCGTCTTCGCTTTCCAGAAAGGCCTTCAGCGCATGGACCCGCGCGACAAGGCGCACCAGATCATCCTCATCCCCAAGCGCAAACAGCGCCTGGATCAGGCTGTGGGACACGCCCTCATCCTTCAAATGCACCCGCAGACGATCCGCGAAGAAGGAGAGCAGGTCTGCTGTAATTTTCGGCAAGTCCCGGATGTTGACGGATAGGCTGCCCTGCTCTCCATACAGGCCAGCGCTTTCGGCGATGACATGGGTTAGGGGCAGGCGCACACCGTTTTCCAACACAATGCGGATCACACCCAGTGCAGCACGGCGCAGGGCAAAAGGATCCTTCGATCCTGTCGGCTTTTCATCAATCAGCCAGAATCCAACCAGCGTATCCAGCTTTTCTGCCAGCGCGACAGCGACGGATAAGGGCGCCGTTGGGCAGGCATCATTCGGACCGGCGGGTGAATAATGCTGGGCAATCGCGTCTGCAACAGCAGGTTTCTCGTTCTGAGCTAGCGCGTAATAACGGCCCATAATTCCCTGCAATTCTGGGAATTCACCAACCATTTCGGTCGTCAGGTCAGCCTTCGCCAGTTTTGCAGCGCGACGGGCATCGATGCTGTCACAGCCTGGAATATACTGGGACAGGACATCCGCCTGATTGCTCAACCGCTCCACCCGCTCCGCAACCGTGCCCAGCTTGGCATGGAACACGACCTTTTTCAGGTCTTCGACGCGGTCTTCCAATTTGATGGCGCGGTCCTGGTCCCAGAAGAATTTCGCATCGGCCAGACGGGCGCGCAGGACGCGTTCATTCCCAGCGACAATCTTTGCGCCCCCATCGGCGGCCTTCATATTGGCGACAACGGCAAAGCGCGGGGCCAGACTGCCATCAGGCCGGATCAGGGAGAAATACTTCTGGTGCGCCCGCATGGAGGTCGACAGCGCCTCTGCCGGGACATCCATGAATTCATCGTCGATCTTGCCGATCAGCACATCTGGATATTCGACCAGATTGGTGACTTCCTCCAGCAGCGCCGGATCGTCCTTGACCGTCAGCCCTTCGCGATCCGCAGCCGACCGCAGCCCGTCCAGAATGGCCTGCTTGCGCTCTTCCGGGTCCAGCACAACATGGGCCTCGCGCAGCTTGGCGATATAGTCGCTGAAATTCAGAACCGTGAAGGGCTCCGGCGACAGGAAGCGATGGCCGGATGATGTGTTGGAAAAGGCGACAGCCGCGCCGCCCAGATCAAAATCCCCTGCCAGGGCCGCGCCATCGAACACGGCAAGAATGCGATGCAGCGGGCGTACCCAGCGGAAGCTTTGTGCGGCAAAACGCATGCTTTTCGGCCAGGGCAAAGCGCGGATCGCTGCCTCTATCAGACCGGGCAAGACATCGGCACTGGCCCCACCCTTTTTCTCCACAACCGCGATCCAGACCGGGCCTTTCGGCGTATCCTGCTGTTCGCATTGATCCAGGCTGTCCAACCCGGCGGAGCGCAGAAAGCCCTGAATGGCTTGGTCGGGCGCGCCGACTTTCGGGCCTTTTTTCTCTTCCCGCAGGTCGGGCTGGCGGGTTGGCAAGCCTTCGACGACCAGGGTCAATCGGCGCGGGGTCCAGTAAATCCGGGTCTCGTCAAATGTCAGGTTGGCCTTTGTCAGCCCATCGGTGACCAGGCGCTGCAGGTCACCCGCCGCCTGGCGCTGCATGCGGGCGGGGATTTCCTCACTGAAAAGCTCGATCAGAAGCTCAGCCATGCCGTCGCTCCTGCTCATGGGCATCATTCGCCGCCCGGAATAAGGGCAATGTACGATAGCCTGTTCCCGATCCGCCACCCTTCAGCGGCAAAACACGCTGAACGATGCCCCGCTCAGCTAACAAGAAGGAAGACTTGTTGTTCACATCATGGCTCATGCGGGCAACTCCCCTTGGCTTTTCAGCCAGGCTTCGGCGCAGGCCTTTGCCAGGGCGCGGACGCGGCCGATATAGGCCTGGCGTTCGGTGACCGAAATCACGCCGCGCGCATCCAGCAGGTTGAACAGGTGGCTGGCCTTCAGGCATTGGTCATAGGCAGGCAGCGCCACGCCGCCCGCGATCAGACGGCCACATTCATCTTCTGCATCCTGAAAATGGCGCAGGATCATGTCGGTATCGGCCAATTCAAAATTATGCTTCGAATATTCGACTTCCGCCTGATGATAGACATCGCGATATGTCATCGTGTCGTTGAAGCGCAGGTCATAGATGTTTTCCACACCCTGGACATACATTGCCAACCGTTCCAGCCCATAGGTTAATTCGGTAGAAACCGGGTTACAGTCAAACCCGCCGACCTGTTGGAAATAGGTAAACTGACTGACCTCCATCCCATCGCACCAGACTTCCCAGCCCAGGCCCCAGGCCCCCAGTGTCGGGCTTTCCCAGTCATCCTCGACAAAGCGAATGTCATGTTCCAGCGGGTCAATGCCAATCGCCTTCAGGGAGCCGAGATACAGGTCCTGACTGTCCGCTGGGGATGGCTTCATGATCACCTGATACTGATAGTAATGCTGCAGCCGGTTGGGATTCTCACCATAGCGCCCATCGGTCGGGCGGCGCGACGGCTGCACATAGGCGGCCTTCCAGGGCTTGGACCCCAAGGAGCGCAAGGTGGTCGCCCAATGGAACGTGCCCGCCCCGACTTCCATGTCATAGGGCTGCAGGATAACGCAGCCCTGTCTGGACCAATACTGGTGCAGTGTCAGGATGATATCTTGAAAACTGGCGCCGGTGCGCTGTGATTGGCTCATAGATCCGCCGGGACTCGTGAATGGGGTTCGATTACGTCTGGTCCTGTCGATGCCGCCGGTTCGCGGTGCGGCGCACAATAACGACGCGACTGTCGTGAATCAACGCCGGTTTTCAGGCAAATTACACGCCTGCGACAAAATGAAGACATTCTGTCGCCCAAGATAAAATTCAGTAGACCCGCGGTGCCTCGTAACAGGTTTGTAATCGCCCGATATTCTCCGCCAACAGGGCCAGTTGGAATGAGTAGATATGGGATTGTCCGGATACATCTGTGAACTGAACCGTCGCACGCCTTCCAAAGAAGAAATCAGCAATCAACTGGTTATAGATATTGTCCGTCCAGGCGATATAGTCAGGATTCACCGCCCGAGTCTGCTCGTTAAACACCTCTGGCGATGTGCCAAACCGGTCTTCATACATTTGCGCCGTCCGCGCGAAAAATAGTGCGGATCGCGTATTGGGTAGCACGGCAAAGTAATGGCGGCGCGTTTCGCCCCCATCGATGGTGACATCAAACGCCATCGGCTTGGTGGGCTTATTGATTTCCGCACCATGACCGAAAATCACACGGGGATTGGTGTTATCCCCATCACACAGGAAAAACAGGAATGCCTTGCCGTCTTCTGCTGTCAGGCGCACCCCGATCAATTGACTGCCATCCACGGGATCCTTGCCATCCACCGGCACCAGAACCTGTTGGCTCTGCGCCACTGCCGGACCGGCACCATAGGAAAGCAGGCAAGCAACACCCGCCAGCAGGGCAATCAAGCCATATGTGAATCGACCGCATATCTTCATGGGGGTCAGTGTATCAAGGCCCTGCCCGCTGGGAAAGCCAGCAGACACCCCTATATACCTTGAATGATTTGGATCGCATCAAATGACCTTATGCCCAACGGGCCAGGGTTTACCGATGGGCACAGGCAGTCTATGTCTGCGCTTGAGACTTCTTAAACAAATGCTGGAAGGAAAATTGTTTATGACGACCCGTAATATTCGCGCACTTCGCTCTCTTGCCCTGGCGGTTGGCCTGTCGCTCAGCGCCTCAGCCGGTGCCAGCGCGGCCCCAGATCCTGAAAACACATTGTTGATTGATATGGATGATGGCCAGATCGTTATTGAGATGCGCCCCGACCTGGCACCGAACCACGTTGCCCGAATCAAGGAACTGACACGCGAAGGCTTTTACGACGGCGTTGTCTTCCACCGTGTGATCGAAGGGTTCATGGCCCAAACCGGCGACCCGACGGGGACCGGCATGGGCGGGTCCACCTATCCCGATCTGGATGCCGAATTCACCCAGACCCCGTTTGTTCGTGGAACGATTGGCATGGCGCGCACCAGCGACCCGAACACCGCCAACAGCCAGTGGTTCATCTGTTTTGACGATTGCTCTTTCCTGAATGGCCAGTACACAGTCTGGGGCAAAGTGGTCGAAGGCATGGATGTGGTCGACAAGATCAAACGCGGTGCCGGCCAAAGCGGTAAAGTGAACGACCCTGATGCGATGCTGAAAGTCCGTGTCGCCGCAGACGCGAAATGATCGTCATCAGATCATAACGCCCAAAGGATTGCATTCGGACCGGCTTTCTGTGTATAATAGAACCAGTTAAGGGCAGAATGTCCTTACAAAGCCGGTCCGAAGACCGTTTTAGTGTTCCATAATTGGGAGAACCCAATGGCCGATATCGCAGGCGTCCTGGCGCTTAACCAGGCTCAATTTCAACAGAATCTTGCCATTGCGCTGACGAAGCAAAACTTCGACGCGCAAAAAGATGTGATCAATATGGTCACGGAAGCCGCCGGTACCGGCGCGCAATCCCTAAACAGCAGCGGCACCGGGCAAATCGTCAACGTCGACGTTTAGTGTGGTGCGCGGCTATTTGGGATCGACCAGGACGCTGTTTGCGGTGCTCCGGTTAGGA
>TARA_R100001143_G_scaffold3958_1_pt1 | contig 21683 bp, 14 predicted proteins | sample TARA_R100001143 | Tara Oceans TARA_R100001143 (sample SAMEA2621300) | marine metagenome | biome: marine biome (ENVO:00000447); feature: mesopelagic zone (ENVO:00000213); material: "saline water (ENVO:00002010), including plankton (ENVO:xxxxxxxx)" | depth 800 m | reverse complement strand
ACACGGCTGGCGATCTTGCCGTTTCTGAGGATCAGATAGGCATTATAGAGCTTGGCCCCTTCGACCCAGGGCGCACCGATGGCCAGCGCGGGCCCGTCGGCACAATCAGCCGCCAGCGCTTCGAGGTGGGTCATCACATCCAGCTGGAACGCCTGCTTCATCACCAGATCTTGCGCGTTATACCCGGCCAGGAACATCTCTGGCAAAGCAACCAGATCGGCGCCTGCCTCTTTGCCCTGCGCCCAGGCCTCCCGCGCGAGGTCTGCGTTTCCGGCCAGATCCCCGACGGTGGGGTTCAACTGGCCAAGCGTGATGCGAAAACGCGATGTCATAGGGCGGTCCTTCGATAATCTACGCAAGTGATGTAGCAGATCACGCGCCAAGTGAAAGGCCAAGGCGCACCGCCGGGCAAAAGACGATTGCCCCCTTGCAGGCCATTGAATAGGCTAAGCGTTAACAAACTCGCCCGCCGCTCTTGGCCGCACTCTCTTTTGAAAGTTGCTGTATGACGAAATTGACCCTGACCCCGCTGATCCTTTGCCTTGGGCTGCTGCCCTTCCCCGCGCTTGCGCAGGACGGAGAGGTTCAAAGCAAGCAATACGACGATGGCGGCGTCTATGAGGGGACGTTCAAGGACGGCGTACAGCACGGGACCGGCACCTATACGCTGCCCAACGGCTATGAATACGAAGGTGCCTGGGTAGACGGAGAGATCAAGGGCAAAGGCGTCGCGCGTTTCCCCAACGGGTCCGTCTACGAGGGCAACTTTGAAAAGGGCAAACCAGACGGTTTTGGCAAGATCACCTTTGCCGATGGCGGCACCTATGAGGGCGAATGGGAGGCCGGTGCGATCACCGGTCAGGGCATCGCGCTTTATGCCAACGGGGTGCGCTACGAAGGGTCGTTCCGCAATGCCAACCACCACGGCAAGGGCGTCATGCAATCCCCCGGCGGGTATGAATATCAGGGCGACTGGGTCGATGGCGTCAAGCAGGGCGTGGGCAAGATCACCTATCCCGATGGCGCGCTCTATGACGGTGACATCGCCGATGGCGAACGCAATGGCACGGGCACGCTGACCATGCCCGACGGGCTGACCTATACCGGCCAGTGGAAAGACGGGCAGATCGACGGCACCGGCACGCTGACCCAACCCAATGGCGATGTCTACGAAGGCGATCTGGTCGCCGGTCAGCGCCAGGGCACGGGCAAGGTGACCTATGCCAATGGCGACACTTACGAGGGCGGCTTCGAGGACGACCGCCGCGAGGGTCAGGGCACGTTCACCGGCACAGATGGCTATGTCTACACCGGATCATGGGTTGCAGGGCAGATCGAAGGCATGGGCAAGGTGACCTACCCCGACGGCTCTGTCTACGAAGGCAGTTTCCGCGATGATCTGGCCGATGGGGAGGGCAAGATCACCTATCCCGACGGATCAACCTACGAAGGATCATGGGTCGCGGGCGTGATCGAAGGCGAAGGCCGCGCGACCTATCCCAACGGCATCGTCTACGAGGGCGGGTTCAAGAACGCGCGCAATGACGGTCAGGGCGTGATGACCTATGCCGACGGCTATAAGTATGACGGCAGCTGGAAAGACGGCCAACGCAACGGCATGGGCACCGCGACCTATCCCGATGGCACCGTCTATACCGGCGGCTTTGTCGACGGGCTGCGCGACGGCACCGGCAAGATCACCATGCCCGATGGTTTCACCTATGACGGCCAGTGGTCCGGCGGAGAGATCGAAGGCACCGGCACCGCCACCTACCCCAACGGCGACATCTACGAAGGCGCGTTCGAGGGCGGCAAACGTCAGGGTCAGGGCACCATGCGCTATAAAACGGGCGAGGAAGTCTCGGGCCAGTGGGTCAACGGCGCGCTGCAAGAAGCCGGCACAGCGCCTGCCGAAGATGCTGGTGCGGCGCCCACGCCCGACGCCACGGATGAGGCACCGACAGAGGCCGAAACTCCGTCAGAGACACCTGCCGACAGTACGGATGCGGCCGAAAGCAACGACGGCTAGATAACCTCGCCCGCGTCCAGACGGGCGAGCAAGGCATCGCCTTCGGCCAGAACCGTTTTGCGTTTGTCGGCGTCCATCCGGTCCCAGGTGCGGTACATATTGCCCATGCGCGGATTGTTCGAGAACCGGTCACGATGGCGGTCCAGAAAGTGCCAGTAAAGCAGGTTGAACGGGCAAGCGGTATCACCCGTCTTTGCGCTGACTGAATAGTGGCAGCTTTTGCAGTGATCCGACATACGGTTGATATAGGCCCCGGACGAGACATAGGGCTTGGACGCGATGACGCCGCCGTCGGCGAATTGGCTCATTCCGATGGTATTGGGGGCCTCTACCCATTCAAAGGCGTCGGCATAGACCGCCAGATACCACTCATGCACCTGCGCCGGATCAATCCCCGCCAATAGGGCAAAGTTGCCCGTCACCATCAGCCGTTGGATATGATGCGCATAGGCTTGGGTCCTGGTCTGCCCCACGGCCTTGGCCACACAGTTCATCCGCGTTTCGCCACCCCAGTAGAACCACGGCAGGTCGCGGTCATGCCCCAGAATATTGCGGGCGGTATAGTCCGGCCCTTCAAGGAAATAGATGCCCCGCACATATTCGCGCCAGCCGATGATCTGCCGGATGAACCCTTCGGCGGCGTTGATCGGGGCGTGTCCTGCGGCATAGGCGTCGGCGGCGGCCTCGCAAATCTCGGTCACGTTCAGCAACCCAATGTTGAGGTAGGGCGACAGGATCGCGTGATACAGGAATTCATTCTCGTTCAGCATCGCGTCTTGATAGTCCCCAAACCGCGGCAGGGCATTCGTGATGAAATGGTCCAGCGCTTGCAGCGCCTCGGCGCGGGTGGTGGCGAACCAGAACAGCTCTAGCGTGCCGAAGTTATCGCCGAAACGCGCTTGAACCAGTTCCAGCACCTCGCGGGTGGTGGCATCGGGGTCGAACCGCAGGGGGCCATCTACGGTGACATCCTCGGGCGCGGCTTTGCGGTTGTCGTGGTCAAAGTTCCACTTGCCGCCCGCGGGTTGGTCCCCTTCCATCAGCAGGCCGGTCTTGCGGCGCATTTCGCGGTAGAAATACTCCATCCGCAACGCTTTGCGGCCTTCGGCCCATGCCTCGAATTCTGCATGAGTGGCAAGAAAGCGGTCGTCGGGCAGCAGATGCACCTTCAGCGGGGCGTATTTCAGCTTGTCGATCAAGCGCCATTCCCCCGGCTCTGTCGCCAGCACCTCGCTTGCCCCCGTCTGCGCAGCCCGGCGCAGCAATTCCCCCACGATAGAGCCCGCGTTATCCGTATCGTCCAGTTGCGTGTAGGCGACCGTCCAGCCGTCCTGTTCCAACGCATGGGCAAACTTGCGCATCGCGGCAAAGATCAGCGCGATTTTCTTGGGGTGATGCCGGACATAGGCCGCCTCGTCCGCGACCTCGGCCATCACGACCGTATCGCGTGCCTTATCCGCCTGCGCCAAGGCGCTGAGCGTTTCTGTCAGCTGGTCGCCCAGAACCAGCACCAAGCGCCCTACCATGGCACCGGCTTTCCGGCCCAGTCAAAGAACTGCCCTGTGTCCGCAGGTGTCAGCCCGTCGATCACAGCCAGCAGATTTTCCGCCGCCTCCGACGGTGCGACAGCGGGATGACGGGCAAGGTATTTCGCGGTAAAGGCGGTCTTGACCGTGCCGGGGTGCAGGGCGACGCAGATACTGCTCTTGTGGCTGCGCGTCAGTTCGATCGCGGCCGTGTGCACGATCTGGTTCACCGCCGCCTTGGCGCTGCGGTAGCTGATCCAGCCGCCGATCCGGTTGTCGCCGATCGACCCCACCCGCGCCGAGAATACGGCAAAGACACAAGGCGCGTCCCGCCGCAGCAGGTCGCCCGCGTGGCGCAGCACCAGTGCAGGGCCCACGGCGTTCAAAGCGAATTGGTCCAACATCGCCTTTTGGCTGATGGATTTGATCGTCTTTTCCGGCGCAGCACCGTCAATCTCAAGCGCGCCTGTGGCCACCAGCATCACATCAAACGGCCCGTTCAGCGCGGTCAAGTGCTCGTCCACACTGCGTTCGTCCGTGATGTCGAACCCATCGACCGACCGTGACAGCCGCGTGACCGCATCGCCACGCCCCTCGTAAGCGGCGGCCAGGGCGGCACCCACACCGCCCGACGCCCCGATGATCAAAACCTGTTTCATGCAAGGGGAGGTAGCGGAAAACAGCCCCCCTTCAAGCGCGGAAAAAAGGGCGCAGAAAAACCCTTCCCATTTGCGAATGCACGGGTATAACTTGTCGCCATGACACACGCCGATCATATTGCGATCCTGCCGCGCCGCTGCGCGACTTTCCTGCGTGCCAACCTACTGCTGCTAATCCGCCTCTGAGCGTGCCATCCGGCGCGCCCGCTCAGAGGGATGTGCCGCGCGCCACGGATTTATACAGCAGAATGAAAGAACCCAAACGATGACAGATACCACACAACAAGACCGCGTCTTGATTTTCGACACGACATTGCGCGACGGCGAACAATCCCCCGGCGCCACCATGACCCACGCCGAAAAGATAGAGATCGCGGGCCTGCTGGACGAGATGGGCGTCGACATTATCGAGGCCGGTTTCCCTATCGCCTCCGAAGGGGATTTCGCCGCCGTCAGCGAAATCGCGAAGCTGTCGAAGAACTCGGTCATCTGCGGGCTGGCCCGCGCCCAATTCGGCGACATCGATCGTTGCTACGAGGCGATCAAACACGCGGCCCAGCCCCGCATTCACACATTTATCGGCACCTCGCCGCTGCACCGCGCCATTCCGAACCTCACGATGGACGAAATGGCCGACCGCATCCACGAAACGGTGACCCACGCGCGCAACCTGTGCGACAATGTGCAATGGTCGCCGATGGACGCCACGCGGACCGAGCTTGACTACCTGTACCGTGTCGTCGAAATCGCGATCAAGGCGGGGGCGACCACGATCAACATCCCCGATACCGTCGGCTATACCGCCCCCCGCGAAAGCGCCGATCTGATCCGCAAGCTCTTGGAAAATGTCCCCGGCGCGGACGAGATCGTCTTTGCCACGCATTGTCACAACGACCTTGGCATGGCGACCGCCAACAGCCTTGCCGCCGTCGAAGCGGGCGCGCGCCAGATCGAATGTACGATCAACGGCTTGGGCGAACGCGCGGGCAACACCGCGTTGGAAGAGGTCGTGATGGCGCTGAAAGTGCGCAATGACATCATGCCGTTCCAGACCAAGATCGACAGCACCAAGATCATGAACATCTCGCGCCGCGTTGCCGCTGTTTCGGGCTTCGCCGTGCAGTTCAACAAGGCCATCGTCGGCAAGAACGCCTTTGCGCATGAAAGCGGCATCCATCAGGACGGCATGCTGAAGAACGCCGAAACATTCGAGATCATGCGCCCCGAAGACGTGGGCCTGACCGAGACCAACATCGTGATGGGCAAACACTCGGGCCGTGCGGCGTTGCGCTCGAAGCTGGAAAACCTCGGCTATGAATTGGGGGATAACCAGCTCAAGGATGTGTTTGTCCGTTTCAAGGAACTGGCCGACCGCAAGAAAGAGATCTACGACGACGATCTCATCGCCCTGATGCGCACCGCCACCGACCCTGAAAGCGACCGCATTGTGCTGGGTAGCATGACCGTCGTCTGCGGCACCGAAGGCCCGCAGAAGGCAGAGATGTCGCTGACGGTGGATGGTGCGGAAACCTCTACCTCGCAAACCGGTGACGGGCCTGTGGATGCCGCGTTCAACTGCATCAAGGCACTGGTCGATCACAGCGCGCGCTTGCAATTGTATCAGGTGCACGCCGTGACCGAAGGCACCGACGCGCAGGCCACCGTTTCTGTCCGGCTTGAGGAAGACGGGCGCATCGTGACCGGTCAGTCGGCGGACACAGACACCGTGGTCGCATCGGTCCGCGCCTATATCCACGCGCTCAACCGTCTGTTGGTGCGCCGCGAGAAGGGCGGCACCGACAAGCGCGAGATCAGCTATAAAGACGTGGTGGGCTAACCCACCCGCTCTTCCCCCACGAACGCAAAAAGGCCCCCGAAGTCGGTGACGCATTCCGTCTGGTGGGAGCTTAAAACAAACAGACCTGTCGCGTGATGCGCGGCAGGTCTCTGTTTTAGTTCTATAAATCTCGTCTTCTAAAGCAGGAAAATGATATCGGAAATCCGAGAGATTCTTCTCGGAGTTACTACCGGCTCGCTTCGGCGAAGAAAAATTTAGAACTTTAGATATTTCTTCTTCTGATTCTGAAAATACGGCCAATATCCTTTGATCACAAGCTTGACCTTCGCAAGAGGCGAAGATTGCGGACAATCGTTCGCTTCGACTTCAATCCAAGCGGTTTTTCTGGTCTCTGGTTGAAAAACGACACGAGGCGGAACCGCGGATATGCGAGGTTCTGATGACAAACTTGGCGAAATTTAACTTCAAACTCTCTCAGCTCTATCCGGGCGCGGGGAAACATCTCATCAACACATGCGGAAATCCGGACTGTTCGAACTTCGGGCAGCCGCTGACTGGTCGTGCCGATCGCAAGTTCTTTTGGAAGCAGAAGCATCCGGACCTCAGCCCAGAGCAACTAAAGCTGATTGAGATGCATGGACCAGGTGCTTACAAGCTCGCAGGAGCTGACAAGAAGCATCGTCGCGTCTCTCGCGTGTTCGCTTACGAGAACAACCCGCATGGGTGGTCCGATCAACGCACGGTCCGGTGTCAAGGCCAAACCCACGACGGATACCTCTGCGACACAGGTTTCTCCATCCTTTCCCCGGATCATCTGAACGAGGAAATCGACAGGCTCCGTAACTTTAATGGGATCCTCGACGGGCCTTCTTGTGGAGCCTGCGGCAAGCGCTTCTTGGATGATCCGGACGAGTTCGCCCTCGATGGCGCTCACGAGCGATCGAAGGACCGCGAAGGAAAGCTACTTCGCAGAAAAAAGACGCCTTCGTCGCTCCGGGTGCTTCACAAGCCCTGCCGGGGACAGAAGGGTGCGCGTTTTTCCATCTCGCTGCCTCATGCAGGACAGAAGACAACTGCCGACAATCTTCGGATACTCGGAGCGGTGCTGAACAGCGCCGGGATCGTCGATATCCAGCGGATGATCGGAACTGCCACCACCGGCAAGAAAATCGGTATGTCCCGGATCTACGACCGCATAGAATGGCTCGAAGCGGTTTTTCTCGCTTATGAACGCGAGATGCTGCGACGATGGAAGGACAAGATCGAACGCAGCGGTGAAAACGTCGAACACCTTCTCAGCCATGATGACATGGTCCTTTCGGTGAACTGGGAAACTTCGACCGACAGGCGGAACACACAGCTCAACTGTGCGATCACTGCGGATGCCCGTAGTGGATATGTCTATCGGCTTGATGTCGACTTCGACCCTCGTGCCACGCCTCTCGACCTGTTTAATGCCACATACCTCGATGAGGCTGGCATGCCGAAGAACCTTGAACAACTCTATCCGAACAGCAAAGTTCAGTCGGCTCCGAAATTCTCATGGCAACGGCCAACTGGCCGGTATCATGAGTCGCAGTTCTTCGCTGCCTGTGTCAATGAAATTAAGGCATTCCAGAGCCGCGCAAAGCGCCGAATGCCGAAGAAAGACAAAAGTCAGCAGGCCGCACGATCCGCTCTTATTCAGCGGACAAAAGGAATGATCACCAACATCCGTATGATCTCCGAGGGGTGGTTCGGCTTCCCGATCGACGAATCCGAAGAACGGGGTTCGTTCAAAGGCATGACAACGAGGGACATCTACACAAAAGGAGCGCATTTCGCTCTCTTGAAGGAAATGCTCCCGCGAGGGTCGATCGTTTTGACCACCGAACAAGAAGCAACCTTACCTCCCCTCCTACCGCACATCTTCGACAAGGAAATCCGGGAGGACCGGTTCACTTGGCTGGCTATGAGTTTCAATAAGAAAGCAACGAAGCCGGAAAAGCTCGGCAAGGTGAAGGAATACCGAAAGGCCCGAAAGCAGTTCCACAACGACGGCATGTATGCCGGACGCTTCGACTTCGAAACTGATGCGCAAACAGTCAGTGAGGCATTTATCGCCGAGCACATGGAGACCGCCCTTCGTGGAAACGGTGCGCCGTTCCAGATCTCAAACTATCAGTCCGAAGTTTTTCCTTCGCTCTGGGTTCGGTCCTCGACCCAGGCGAGCGGAGAGATCGACAAGACCGTCGGTTTTCCCATCCTGCCGCGCAATCTGCGCAGGACAATGAAGAAGCTGGCGTTCGACCAAGAAGAGCTGAGCCAGGACCTGCGCGAAGAACTGGCACCGTGGGTCTACAAGGCGACGCTTCAGCCCGTCAGCTCCTTTATGAACTCTCTCCGCGAGAGAATGAGCGTCGCCGCCCGAGCTGGGAGTGGAGGTGCCCGGGTCGGTGGCTCATACATTCAGGGGGCGATCTTTAACCCTCGAACATTGATCGCACTCTTGAATATTTATCGTGTTCATTACAACTTCTTCGAGCCACGGCCCTACGCCTGCCCCTACGAAGCGATTGACGACCTGGTCGATCCGCCCAAGCTGACTTCGCGTGCGCTGCGGATACCGGGCACAGAAGAGTTCGTTGATCTCCCACCGCGGGCGCGGCGTCCTCGTCCCCGCATGACGCCGGCTATGCGCCATGGCATGGACGCCTTCACAAAGCGGAAGGATGGCACACAGGATCCTCCAGACATCTACCGGATGCTGTATCGCCCATGGCTATACATGGGAACAAAGCTTGGGGCGAGGTTCGAGCGATCAAGAAGAAATATCAAAACGAAGGCGATTACAAACCATGAGAAAGGTTGAAACAAATAGAGAAAACGGCAACGCTGCATCTGTAAGGAAAGCCTATAGCAGCTAACATTTTACGCTTCTCTCTAAAGTAATCCGTCTGACTGATCGGCCACGAGGCCAACTTCCGGATAGGATCAAACAAACCCATATATTTCGTATCTATAATCTCTTGCCAGGCATTTTATGACAACTATCACCAGTAGAGCACTCGCCCCGCCAAATAACTGGCAAGATTTTGAGGCACTTACTTTCGATCTCTTCAAGCGGGTCTGGAAAACCGATGATGCTCACATGCATGGCCGGTCCGGACAAAAGCAGAATGGAGTCGACGTTTATGGGACTGATCGGGTTCACAACAAATGGGTCGGTGTTCAATGCAAAGGGAAAAATGGCGACTACCATGCCGAAGTAACGAAGTCAGAGCTTCAGCAAGAAGTTGAGAAGGCCAAAAAATTTGAACCGCCACTGAACCGCTTCGTGCTCGTGACTACCGCTCCCAACGACCAAAAGATCCAGCAGGAAGCCCGCAGGCTAAATCAAGAGAACATTAAACGCGGTCTTTTTGAAGTCGACATAATGGGCTGGGAAGAGATCAAGCACCTCATACAGGACCACCCAGATGTTCTTGAGACTTACTATGATGGGTTGGCCCCCGGCTTGCCGAAAAAGTTCATCGACGCGTTTAATGACACCCGTGAGCACATAACGAATGAACTCGAACGACGGTTGCCTGCCACAAAGGGTGATGTGAGGGCGTCCTTTGCAGCCGCTGCCATGGACGCTGAATCCAACGACCACCTTGGACAGCGCATCACCGACATTGCAGGCATGCTGAACAAGAATCCCGAACACGTCCTTAATCTGCTCTCGACAGTTTGGGAAGCGGAGGCACCTTCCGCATCAGATCGAAATCGCTACCGTATTAAAGCGAATATGGCTTCCGCATACTGGATTTTGGGGAAGCGCTCGGATGCTGGCCGTCACTTTCGACAAGCTGGCGAGGAAATACCGGAAGAAGCTGACGGCTTGGCGGTGCTTGCAACTGCCGAAATGATCGAAGGAGACTACGTCGCCGCGGTAGATCTTTCCCGGCAAGCGCTCGATCTGAAACCAGATTGCGAACGCGCTGCGGGGGTCCTTCTCGAAAATGCCCCCAAAGATGCTTCGTGGGAAGATCTTCAGGCGAGTCTGTCTAAGGACCTCAAGCAGCGCGCAGAGGTGCTTGTAGCGCTCGCCGAGCGCGCTGCATTGCAAGGGGAAACCAAGGAATCAAATCAACTCTTGAAGTCAGCTATCAGGCGTGACCCTGAAAACTGGCTCGTGCTCGCTCGGGCAGGCCTGATAGAGTTTGGTAAAGTCGCTGACAAAGAAGAAATCCGTTTCCTCCGAATGCTTCGTGATCAGGATAGGAAGGTCGTCGAGGAGGCCTCGGATCTGTTTGGTCGATCCTGGGAAGCCATCAAGATCACTGGCTGGGCCCCTCAAGGAGACTGGGTAGCTGCTAACCGTGCATCCACGCTCTTACTGCTGTCAAACGAGACCGCCGCCGACCAAGTATTACAAGATGCCCTCTCAAAGTGCGGTTCTACGCCTGGCCTTCTCCATGTCAAGGCGATGCGCCACATGGATCGTGAAGAGTGGGCCGACGCTCTGTCGGATCTTTCAAGCATCCCTGAGGAGAACCTGGACGCCAATGACCGACTGATGCTGATCCAAGCTGAAGTTCGGGGCGGCGATCCGCACATAGGACTGGAGGCGGCCAAAACGCTTTACGAGAAAAGCGACGAGGATGATCTCCGTATTGCCGCAGCAACAGCGCGCCTAATAGCTGCTGCTGCGATTTCCGAAGTCACTGCAGATGAAGAAGCATCCTCGATCTTTGATGACTACTCAGGGTCACCGATCTTAATCGCTACCTATTTAGGCATCAGGCCGGACGCGCCAGAGAAAGATATTCTTAAAGACCGGCTGCTCACAAACCTTCCCCAAGATGCGGACACGTTTACAAAAGACCGAGTGGCACATGCTCTCTATGGCGTTGAAGAATACTCCTCGGCTGCCGACCTATTCCTTTCGTTATGCAATCCCGAGACGGACGATGTTCACCTCCGCTTGGCGCTCAGGTCACTTGGTCACTCCCGGCGCCTGAAAGACGCCCGAAAGCTCTACGGGAAGCTCGGGTCCGACGTGCTGAAAAATCCAGAAATCCGACGCCTCGGGATATGGATTTTCGAAGAATCCGGTCATCTCGATAAGGCTCGAGATCAGTTTGTGGAATACGCAAAACTTGCCCAACCAGATCTGAATGATCGTTTGATATGGTTAAACCTTTGCCTTCGAATTCCAGACATCGAAAGCGCTGCTGCTTACCTTAGGGAGGTTGATGTTGGTATTGAGGGCTCCCCTGACGCGCGAATGCGCTTGGCCCACTTTATGGACAGGGTGATCGAGGATCCTTTCAAAACCTTAGAAATGGGCTATCGCGCACTTCGAGATGGATATGAAGACGCGAAAATGCACGCAGGCTTCGTCATTGGTCTTTTCTTCATGGGGAGGGCCGGCCGTAGTGCGGACCTAACAAGAGATGTCGTCGGAGCAGATACTGCCGTAGTTCTTAGCGCAGATGGAAGAAATGATCTCGTCCGCGTCATCGAGACTGCTCCGAATCTGCAGGGCCGTTTCAATGAGATTGCTGTAGATGATCCATTCGCTAAACGCCTTCTCGGCAAACGGGTTGGTGACCAGATCGAAATCAAAAGCCTGATGGGCGGCCAAACATTAACGGTTAAAGAAATCGTTAGCAAATACGTCCACGCGCAAGCCCGATCTTTGAATGATTGCGAAGAAATGTTTCCAGAGAATAAGTTTCTGGGCGGGCTCAGGATACACGATGAGGATTTACTTGGTAGCATTCAGCCAATGTTAGACAACCTCCGTGAAAAGAGGGAGATGGGTGAACGCCTCGAAGATGCTTACCGAAAGGGCATTGCTCCCTTGTCAGTTCTTGCCCAGTTTGGAGGAGGGACGGTCTTCGATTTCTGGGACCATGCAAGACACCATCCCGATCTTAACGTTGTAGTTTCGGAGGGCAGTCATGTTGAGCGGCAGAGGGCATTGGCCGGTCTAAGTGGTAACGACGGGTGTGCAATCGTCGATCCGGCAACTCTATACGGGGTGGTTGGCCTGGGCCTGTCGGATACTGTTCTTCTGGCCTTGCCGAACTTAATGATTACTCGAAGCAGTGTGGACATGCTTCAATACGCGCTGACCGAGCGCCAGGATTCCTTGGGTGACCCTAATAAAGCAGGGGTGATGGTGGCCTTGGAAGAAGGTTATACCATGATCGAGCGAAGCCAAGCGCAGACAGACGCGCTCATAGATCACCTTTCTCGAACGGTCGATCTTGCAAGGCAGCTCGAAATCGTAATGCCAGAGGAAGGTTTCGCGCTGCCTGCTGAGGTAAATGAACTCTTTAGTAAGGTCGGACCGGCATTTACCGACACCATGATTGTTGCCAAGGAGCGGGATATTCCTGTCCTTACGGACGATCTCGCCCTACGCAGGGTGATCTGGGCCGAAGATATTCGATCCACGTGGACCCAGGTTGCGCTCCAGAAGGCACGGACAGCGGGAAGGATACAGGTCGGTGCGTATATCGATGCTACCCTTGCCTTCTTAGATGCAACCTACGGTTACACAACCGTTGACATCGCGGCTGTGCTACATGAATGGGGCGCTTCCCGCGCAGATCCGAACCCCCGCCTGGACAGGCTTATTGAACACGTTGCGTCGCCAAACAATGAAAGACACAGTGTCACCCGACTTCTTGCCGGACTATTTATGGAAGCTTGGGGAAAAGGTGAGCAAGAGGATTCTTGCAAGCGGTTGATCAAACAAGTGTTTCTGACATTGAAAACTCATCAAGGCGCCGAGAGCGCAAGAAGTATCATGCTTGAAGCTCTCGCCAAGGCTGTTGATCGGAATCAAAGAGCTGGACGCAGAAAATTTCTTCCGGCGCGCCTTAGGTCGTCAACGCATCTCACAGCCCCTGAGTATCTGACGCCGGATTCGGACAAAGCTACTAAACAGCAAATCGACGATACAATCGGTCGGCACATCCGGGAAGCCATCTTGAGCTAAAACTGCCTGTCGGAAACGGCTGTTCCTTAGCAGGAGGCTGTTGGCTGCTTAATCACGACAGATAAACGCATCTTCACTTGTTTGCTAAGGTATCCCAAGAAGCTTAGAGATAAGGCCGCATCCCTACGGGAAACGGCCTTATCTTCCTGGGGGTTCAACAGCTAACCGCCTCCCACCATGCGGAATGCGTCACGAAGTCGGGGGCCTTTTCTGTATCCGGTGTTCTGTCAGCGCAGATTAGAAATCTGTCAGACCCGCAAAAGTACCGGTCGCGCTTGAAAAGATGTTACCCAGCGAACGACGCTTGGAGGTACGGCGACCCAGTTCATAGTTCACGCCGAAAGTCAGCTGGTCCACGTCCTCGCCACTGTCAAAGTCCAGACGGCCCAAGGCCAGCTCTACATTCGCACCGGGGGTGAATTCATATTGACCGCCGATGGTGATCGACCGCACGTCTTCGGGGCCCAGATCCAGGAACCCGACAGAGCCGATAGCAGAGAAGCCGTTGGCGAATTCATAGCCGCCTGCGACAGCGACAACGCTCAGATCATCCAGCTTCAGCAGGTCGGCCTGCACATTGTATTGCGCGACATCATAATCGGCATAGGCGGCGTAAAGCGTCTCGTCTTCGATGTGAACGAGATCCAGACCGACGGTGCCGGTGGGGGTAACATCCCAAGCGGCGAAGATGCTGAAGGTCATGTCGTCCAGATCGGAGGAATCACCGATCGCGGCACCAAAGGTATGCGCGCCGGATTGATAGGACCCGAACAGGCTGGTGACATCCGCGTCGAAGCCTTCGATGTCAAAACGCGAATAGTCGAGACCGATGTTAAAGCCGTTGGCCAGAGCGTATTCGACGCCCACTGTGCCCAGATCGATATCGACGCCCTCGATAGAGATGTTCGACAGCTCACCCGAGAAGATGAAGTTGTCGTAGCGGTATTCGATGCCGCCGCCAAAGGATTTCACGTCGATCGTGCCTGCGCCGTCAACGTCGAAGTCGTGGAATTTCGCGAAAGCCGTGCCATAGGTCAGTTCGGCAGCAGCGGCGGTTGCGGTCACGCTCAGAAGCGAGGCGACAAAAATATTACGGATCATGCTGGTTCCTTCGCACAATTTACGGTTGCTCGTTCCATGGCTCTTAGGCGCAGCGGAATCCGCCCGCAACACCCAAGCGAAACCGCCGTTACGATCCGTTTACTTGTGGTATTTTTGACCCGCCTGAACCGGTGCCCGCCGCCCCTTAGCGATAGGGATCCTTGGGGCTGCGATCCTCTGACAGCGACCGTTGCGAGCGTTCGACGATCATCACTGTGGCATCGGCCAGATGCTGGCGTTCGATATGGTGATCTCCGCGTGCGACGCGCAGCTTATGCGCCTCTAGCATCACTTCCGCGTGGGACGATCCGCGCGGCGGGATGAAGGTGTAGCAGGCCAGTTCGATCAGGAACCCCAGCGGATCCTTGAAGTAGATCGAATGCATGAACCCGCGATCCTTCACACCCGAATTGCCGATCCCCCGCTCCTTGAGCCGGTCGAGCACTTGATCAAACATGGCGCGGTCGACCTCGAACGCAAGATGGTGCACGCAGCCCGCGTCCATCGGCGTGCGACTGTAGACGGGTTTGCGGTTTTCATTGGTAAAGATGGTGATCAACCGGCCGTCGCCGGGATCGAAATACAGGTGCCCTTCGTCGGGATCGTCCAGATTTGGCTGGTCGAAGATGAACGGCATGCCCAGCAGACCCTCCCAAAAGTCGATACTGGTCTGACGGTCCGCGCCCATCAGCGTGATGTGATGCACACCAATAACTTGAATCTTCTGCATTTCTCTCTCCCCCTATTGTCCGGCTTGCCGCAAACCATAGCGCGGTGGCGGCATCATGCCACCACAAAGGTCAACCCCCCTTTCGTCTTTGACCTCATCGGCCTATAAGCCGTTTAGCCCGTGACTTGTCAGAGTCGACGGGCCAAAATGAATTTTTGCAAGGTCCTGCTGCCCATGTCCGTTTTTGATCAATTCCGTGGTTTGTTCTCGTCCGATATGGCCATCGACCTCGGGACCGCGAACACCTTGGTTTATGTCAAAGGCAAGGGCATCGTCCTGTCCGAACCTTCGGTTGTCGCCTATCACGTCAAGGACGGCGTCAAAAAGGTGCTGGCCGTGGGCGAAGACGCAAAGTTGATGCTGGGCCGGACCCCCGGCAGCATCGAAGCGATCCGCCCCATGCGCGAGGGCGTGATTGCCGACTTTGACACCGCCGAAGAGATGATCAAGCATTTCATCCGCAAGGTGCACAAACGGTCGACCTTCTCGAAGCCCAAGATCATCGTCTGCGTGCCGCATGGGGCGACGCCTGTTGAAAAACGCGCGATCCGTCAGTCGGTGCTATCTGCGGGCGCACGCCGCGCCGGCCTGATTGCCGAACCGATTGCCGCGGCCATCGGGGCGGGCATGCCGATCACCGATCCGACCGGGAACATGGTTGTCGATATAGGGGGTGGCACAACCGAGGTCGCGGTGCTGTCCTTGGGCGATATCGTCTATGCGCGCTCTGTCCGTGTGGGCGGCGACCGTATGGACGAGGCGATCATCAGCTACCTGCGTCGCCAGCAAAACTTGCTGATCGGTGAAACAACCGCCGAGCGGGTGAAAACCTCTATCGGGACCGCACGGATGCCCGACGACGGGCGCGGCACCTCGATGCAGATCCGCGGGCGCGACCTGCTGAATGGTGTCCCCAAAGAGATCGAAGTGACCCAGGCGCAGATCGCCGAAGCGCTGGCCGAGCCTGTGCAGCAGATCTGCGAGGCGGTGATGACCGCGCTGGAGACCACCCCGCCCGATCTGGCGGCTGACATCGTGGACCGTGGCGTCATGCTGACCGGTGGCGGTGCCTTGCTGGGCGATCTGGATCTGGCGCTGCGCGAACAGACCGGGCTGGCCATTTCCGTGGCGGATGAACCGTTGAACTGCGTGGCCTTGGGCACCGGCAAAGCGCTGGAGTATGAAAAGCAGCTGCGCCACGCCATCGACTACGACAGCTAATCAGCGCAGCTATAACAGCCCGTGATGCGGCAGGACGGCGCTGCCCTCGCGGTGGGAAACGTATAACGCATGGCCATCGACCGATCCTCTTCGAACGATTTTGGGCGCCCGCTGCGCCGCTTGCTGCTGGCCGTCATCGTGCTGGTGCTGGCGGGCATCTTTCTGCTGTGGCGGATCGACAGCCCCCGCGTCGAACGGTTTCGCGCGCAGATCACCGACCGGATCGTCCCCAATCTGGATTGGGCGATGACCCCTGTTACCGGCACGGTGAACCTGTTCCGCGATTTCCAAAGCTATCAACGTCTGACCGTGCAGAACCAGGAACTGCGGTCCGAGCTGCGCAAGATGCAGACCTGGAAAGAAGCGGCGCTGCAGCTTGAACAGGAAAACGCCCGTTTGCTGGACCTGAACAAGGTGCGGCTTGATCCGCGTTTAACCCATATTACCGGTGTGGTGCAGGCGGACTCCGGTTCGCCCTTCCGCCAATCTGTGCTGCTGAACGTCGGGGCCCGTGATGGCATTGTCGATGGCTGGGCCACGGTGGACGGCATCGGGCTGGTAGGGCGCATTTCCGGCGTGGGCGAAAACACCGCGCGCGTCATTCTGGTGACCGATACCTCTAGCCGCATACCGGCGGTGATCCAGCCGTCGGGACAGCGGGCGATTATTGCGGGCGACAACTCGGCCGCGCCACCGATTGACTTTCTCGAGAACCCCGACCTTGTGCGTCCCGGTGATCGGGTCAGCAGCTCTGGCGATGGCGGCGTGTTTCCTGCGGGTATCCTGATCGGTCAGGTCGCCGCCGACCCCGGCGGGCGGCTGCGCGTGCGTCTTGCGGCGGATTTCGAGCGGCTCGAATTCCTGCGCGTGCTGCGCCACCATGGCTCCGAAAAAGTGAACGAGGATGCGGCCGTGGTGCGGGATGACGCCACGGGCATGATCGCGCCCCTGCCCTTTGATCCTGCGACCGAATGATGGACGAACTGTCGCCCCTGCGATTGTGGCTGATGCGCGCGGCGTTTATGGCGCTGACGGTGGTGCTGCTGTTCTTCCATCTGCTGCCGCTTGATACCCAGCCGATCGCGCTGTTCGCGCCCGAGCTGTCGCCCCCACTGGCCACCATCGACCCCGCAGAGGCGCGTCTGAGGGCCCTGCTGGACCAGGGCAGCGACCGCATCTGGATCGCCCCCGACCTGCTGATCGCCTTTGCGCTGGCGTGGTCTGTGCGGCGGCCCGACTATGTCCCCGCCCTACTGCTTGCCGTCGCCTTCCTGCTGACGGACCTGTTGCTGCAACGCCCGCCCGGCCTTTGGGCGCTGCTGGCGTTGCTGGCATGCGAGAATATGAAAACCCGTGGTCGCACCCTGCGCGACAGCACCTTTGGTGCGGAATGGCTGGCGGTCTCCGTATGGCTGATCGCTATTTTGATGCTGAACCGGATCGTGCTATCGTTGCTGCTGGTCCCACCGCCACAATGGTCGCTGAGCCTGTTTGAACTGGCCGTCACGATCCTGACCTATCCGGCTGTGGTGTTTGTGACCCATGCGCTGATGGGCGTGCGCAAATCCGCCCCCGGCGATCTGGACAGTATGGGCAACCGCTCATGAGGAGACCAAGATGAGACGCAGCAGGGCCGATAGCGAAGCCAGCCACTCCAAGCTCAGCCGCCGCGCTGTTTTGCTGGGCAGCGCGCAGCTGCTGTTCATGGGCGGTCTGGCCGCGCGGATGAATTACCTGCAGGTCGATCAGGCTGACCAGTTCCGCCTGCTGGCCGAAGAGAACCGGATCAACATCCGGTTGATCCCGCCTGCACGAGGCGAAATCTTTGACCGCAACGGCGTGCGGTTGGCGCAAAACGTGCCGTCGTACCGGATCGTGATCGTGCGCGAGGATGCCGATGATGTGGATGCGGTGATGGACCGGCTGGGCAAGGTCATCGACCTTGATCCCGAAATGCGCGACCGCGCGATGGCCGAAATCAAACGCTCCGCCCCGTTCCTGCCGGTGACCGTCGCCGATGATGTCACATGGGACGAGGTAAGCCGCGTGTCGGTCAACGCCCCCGCCCTACCCGGTGTCAGCCCCGAGGTCGGCCTGACCCGTGTCTATCCCCGTGGGTCGGACTTTGCGCATATCGTCGGCCGTGTGGGCCGCGTGAGCCAAGCCGATCTGGATGCGCTGGAAAATCCCGACGCCGTGCTGCGCATCCCCCGGTTCCAGATCGGCAAGATCAACGTCGAGGCGCGTCAGGAATCCCTGTTGCGCGGCTCTGCCGGCACCAAACAGGTCGAGGTCAACGCCACCGGCCGTGTGATGCGCGAACTGGCCCGCCGCGAAGGGCAATCGGGTGCGGATCTGCAGCTTACCATCGATTCCAAGCTGCAGAACTTTGTGCAGGCCCGGCTGGGAAGCGAAAGCGCCGCCGTCGTGATCATGGATTGCGAGAACGGCGATCTGGTCGCCAATGCCTCTTCGCCCAGCTACGACCCGAACCTGTTCATCGGGGGGATATCCTCGGCCGATTATAACCCGCTGCTGCAATCGGAATACCGCCCGCTGGTCAACAAGACCGTGCAGGGCACCTACCCGCCCGGATCGACCTACAAGATGGTCGTGGCCATGGCCGCCCTCGAAGAGGGTATCGTCGGCCCCGAAGAAACCGTCTATTGCCCCGGCCACCTAGAGGTCGGCGGTCGCCGTTTCCACTGCTGGAAACGCGCAGGTCACGGCTGGATCGACCTCGAGAACTCGCTCAAGCAATCCTGCGACGTCTATTACTATGATCTGGCGATGAAAGTCGGGATCGAGAAAATCTCGGCCATGGCGAACCGCTTTGGACTCGGCTGGAAGCACGACCTGCCGCTGTCCTCGGTCGCCGCCGGTCTGGCCCCCACGAAAGAGTGGAAGCAAGCGACCAAGGGCGATTCATGGGTGATCGGCGACACGGTTAATGCCTCTATCGGGCAAGGCTTCACCCTCAGTTCGCCGCTGCAACTGGCGGTGATGACCGCGCGGATCGCCACCAACCGCGCCGTGGTCCCGCGGCTGATCAAATCTATTGACGGTGTCGAACAACCCAGCGGCGCGGGCGAGCCTTTGGGCATGAACGAAAACAACATGCGGCAGGTGCGCAAGGGCATGTATTCGGTGGTAAACGACCGACGCGGCACCGGCTACCGGTCGCGCGTCATCGCCGAGGGTGTGCGCATGGCCGGCAAAAGCGGCACCAGCCAGGTGCGCAACATCACCGCGGCCGAACGCGCGCGCGGGGTCAGCCGCAACGAGGACCTGCCCTGGGAGCGCCGCGACCACGCGCTGTTTGTCGCCTTCGCCCCCTATGACAAGCCACGCTATGCGGTATCGGTGCTGGTGGAACACGGCGGCGGCGGATCGACCGCAGCAGCCCCCATCGCCCGCGATGTCATACTGCAAGCGATCTATGGCGGCGAACCGCCGCTAGAGGCCTACCCCACCGCCGACCGCGGCCGCATCGCCGAGCAGCAAAAAGCCCTGCGCGCGATCCAGCCCCAAGCGGACTTCAGCGGGAAAGACCAAGCATGAGCTACCTTGAATATACGGTCAAACATGTCCCCACGGGCTTTGCCAAGATCCTGCACCTGAACTGGCCGCTGACCATCCTGCTGGCCGCTGTTTCGGGGGTGGGGTTCCTGATGCTCTACTCCGTGGCCGGTGGCAGCTTTACCCCCTGGGCCGAGCCGCAGATGAAACGCTTTGCCCTTGGCATCGCGCTGATGATCGCCGCGGGGATGGTGCCGATCTGGCTTTGGCGAAACCTTGCAGGCGTGGCCTATTTCGGGACCGTGATCCTGCTGATCGGGGTAGAGCTTTTCGGCGCTGTCGGTATGGGCGCGCAGCGCTGGATCGAGATCGGATCGTTTCGCCTGCAACCCTCCGAACTGATGAAGATCACGCTGGTGATGATGCTGGCCGCCTATTACGACTGGCTCCCGCCCAAGAAAACCTCGCGCCCGCTTTGGGTGCTGCTGCCGGTCCTGCTGATCCTGATACCCACGGCACTGGTGCTGAAACAGCCCGACCTGGGCACCGCGATCCTGCTGATGGCAGCGGGCGGAGGGCTGATGTTTCTGGCCGGAGTGCACTGGGGCTATTTCGCCGTGGTCATCACCGGCGCCGTCGGACTGGTGACGGCGGTGTTCCAGTCCCGCGGCACGCCGTGGCAGCTGATCAAGGATTACCAGTTCCGGCGCATTGACACGTTTATCGATCCCAGCACCGACCCGTTGGGCGCAGGGTATCACATCACACAATCCAAGATCGCGCTCGGCTCCGGCGGCTGGACGGGGCGCGGGTTCATGCAAGGCACCCAGTCGCGCCTGAACTTCCTGCCCGAAAAACACACGGACTTCATCTTTACCACCTTGGCCGAGGAGTTCGGCTTTGTCGGCGGGTTCTCCCTGCTGGGTCTCTATGCGCTGATCATCGTCTTCTGCGTCGCGGCGGCGCTGATCAACAAGGACCGTTTCTCGTCGCTGCTGACCCTTGGCATCGCGCTGAACTTCTTTTTGTTCTTCGCGGTGAACATGTCGATGGTAATGGGGCTGGCGCCCGTTGTCGGGGTCCCCTTGCCGCTGGTCAGCTATGGCGGGTCGGCGATGCTGGTGTTGCTGCTGGCTTTTGGCCTTGTACAATCGGCCCATGTCCACCGCCCCAGATAGGAAGCCCATGCCTCTCAATATCCTTTTCGCCGCGCGCCCCGAACGCTGGGTGACGTATGAAACGCCGCTGCGCCAAGCGCTTGATGCCGCGGGGATCGCGGCTCACCTATCAACGGACATCGCCCCGCAGGACGTGGACTACATCGTCTATGCCCCCAACAGCCCCTTGCAGGATTTCACGCCCTACACGCGGGCCAAGGCGGTGCTGAACCTCTGGGCGGGGGTGGAAAACATCACCAATAACCAGACGCTGAAGATTCCTCTGGCGCGGATGGTGGACCCGGGGCTGACCAAGGGGATGGTGGAATGGGTCACGGGCCATGTGATGCGCTATCATCTGGGGCTGGACACGGACATTCGCAAAACGGACACCGATTGGACCCCGCGCACCCCGCCGCTGGCACAGGAACGACAGGTCACTATTCTGGGTCTGGGGGCCTTGGGCGCGGCGGTGGCGGAAACTCTGGTCTATCTGGGGTTCAACGTCACCGGCTGGTCGCGCAGCCCCAAGGACATCGCGGGCGTCACCTGCCTGCATGGGGACGCCGGGCGCGCAGATGCCCTGCGCCGTGCCGAGATCGCGGTGCTGCTGCTGCCCAACACGCCAGATACCGAAAACACGCTGAATGCCGAGACGCTGGCGCAAATGCCCGCTGGTGCCTGTATCATCAACCCGGGCCGCGGCGCGCTGATCGATGACGACGCGCTGCTGGCGGCGCTCGACAGCGGCCAGATCGCCCATGCTACGCTGGATGTGTTCCGTGTCGAACCCCTGCCCGCAGACCACCCCTATTGGGCGCATCCCAAAGTCACCGTCACACCCCACATCGCTGCCGAGACCCGCGCGACAACTGCTGCACAGGCCATCGTCGAAAACATCCGCCGCGGCGAAGCAGGCGAGGATTTCCTGCATCTGGTGGATCGCGCCAAAGGCTACTGACCC
>TARA_R100001143_G_C3360967_1_pt1 | contig 22136 bp, 20 predicted proteins | sample TARA_R100001143 | Tara Oceans TARA_R100001143 (sample SAMEA2621300) | marine metagenome | biome: marine biome (ENVO:00000447); feature: mesopelagic zone (ENVO:00000213); material: "saline water (ENVO:00002010), including plankton (ENVO:xxxxxxxx)" | depth 800 m | reverse complement strand
CTGCAGATCGAACCAGCTCTTCTGCGGGGTGATGATCAGATCCCAGTTTTCCTGATTGTCCATCTCTTTTTCAGTCAATGACTCGAGTAATAAAGGTTAAAGTTTTAATCAGTTATTCTTATCGAGCACAAAGGTAAGTTTGTCAGCAATCAATTGCTGTTCCTCTTCAGTTAAAAATGGGTGCATCGGCAGACTAAATACTTCCCGGGACGCTTTTTCTGATTCGGGAAAATCTCCCCATTGATACCCAAGATATTCAAAAACAGGTTGTTCGTGAAAACAGGTCGGGTAGTATACTGCCACGGGAATCCCCTCTTTTTTCAAATCTTCAACAATGTTATTTCTCATTTCAGAATTTGCCCTTAAAGTGTATTGTGCGTAGACATGTGTATTGCCTTTACTGATTTCAGGAACTTTACAAAACTCTCGAAGTAATTCGTCATAGCGCTCACCGGCAGTGGCTCTTGCGCTCAATTCATCTTCAAAATGCGGAAGTTTTGCAAGAATGACTGCTGCCTGAAGAGTGTCAAATCTGCCATTTGTCCCCACTAATGTGTGGTGGTGTCGACGTACACCACCGTGTGTTCGAATTGCTTTCATTGCCGTTGCCAGATCATCGTCATCGGTAAAAAGCGCCCCACCGTCGCCGTAACATCCCAGGGGTTTTGCCGGGAAAAATGATGTGCTTCCAATCAGCGATGCGCCACAGCTTTTTACGCCGTTTCTGGATGCACCAAAACTCTGTGCGGCATCTTCGATAACCGGTATTTCATATTTATCTGCAATTGCTTGAATGGCTTCTAAATTTGGCATTTGGCCAAACAAACTTACCGGCATGATCGCTTTCGTATTTTCTGTGATCGCTGATTCCAACAGTTCAGGGTTCATATTGAACGAATCTCCTTCTACATCAACAAAGACCGGTTTTGCCCCTACCAGTGGTATCACCTCTGCAGAACTGATCCAGGAAAAGGGTACCGTGATCACTTCATCACCCGGACCAATATTGAGCGCTCTGAGAGCAATTTCCAAACTATGAGTTCCACTTGAAACAGAAATACAATGTTTAACTCCAACAAAGTCCGCTAACTTGGATTCCATCTCCTCAATTTCCGGGCCCATAATGAATTGGCCATGATCCAGAACGGCTTTCATTCGGGCGTCGATGTCCTGTTGGTATTTGAGGTACTGGGTTTTGAGGTCGATAAATTCCATGCGTGGAGTTTTGAGTTTTGAGTGTTGAGTTAGGATTTTTTGGTTGATTTGACAATGGATGTTAAAAGTCTGATTAATTCGTCACACAATTCAAGTTCTTTTTGTAAGTCAATGCAAGTTAAATTGCCCTTTTTAAGTAATAATAGCCAAAATTTAGTTTCTCTCGCCTCTTTTGAAGCTAATGACATTTTATAGTTAAAATCGTTTCGTGATACTGCTGCAGATGCTTCATGAATATTTGCACCTATGCTTGTAGCTGACCGAAGTAATTGCTTAGAAATAACGTATTCTTGCTCTGTTTTAAGCTTTTTGAACAATTCAATAATCAATAAAGCAAAACTAAAGCACTTTTTATACACCGGTCCGTTCATATCAATTAGATTATCTGTTCAGTAAACAATAGTTATCTAACCAAAAGAACAAATCCCAATCAACTACTTACAATATTTTCTCTAATAAATAACACAACTCAACACTCAAAACTCAACACCTTCACTTAAACTCCTCATACCCTTTCTCACCCTTCGCTAAATTCTCCGGAAGCGACTCCTCCTCATCCAAATCCAAACATTTTAATCGATCATTCTTTAATTCATATCGAAAACCCGATTCGGGACATTTCATTACGCCATTCTGGTCCGGGTTTTTCAGAACATGTCCGTGTCTGCTCATCCATCCAATTTTACGTCCCGGATTTCCTACAATCAGGGCATAGTCCGGAACATCTTTAGTGACCACTGCGCCGGCTCCCACAAAAGCATATCTGCCAATGGTTATACCGCATACAATCGTTGAATTGGCGCCGATCGTAGAACCTCTTCGGAAGAGTGTTTTTTCATAAAGAGAATGGCGGTTCACCTGACTTCTCGGATTGGTCACATTCGTAAGTACACAACTGGGCCCCAAAAAAACCTCGTCTTCCAGTTCACAGCCTGTATAGATAGATACATTATTCTGGACTTTTACCCGATTGCCAATCACCACATCATTGGCGATAAATACATTCTGTCCAAATACACAGTTTCTTCCAATTTTCACATTGGGTGAAATGTGACAAAAGTGCCATACGGATGTACCATCACCGATATCCACCGGATCATCCACATATGCTGATTCATGAATACGAATAGATTTTTTATCAGACATTCGATGCTTGTTAATTGTTTTGCTAAGTACTTGCTTTGCAATATGTTTAGGACTTGCTGCGCAAGCAATCCTTCATTAACTCAAAAATGAGTAATAAATCTACTCAATATATTCTATGCAAGCAACCATTGCATTACAATTTGCGGTAAGTTATGAAGGATATTTTTTCGGAACAAAGACTAGCCATTTGTTCTCACTTTTTTAAAGCGATCTGAGTGAAATGGGCCTTCCTCAATAAAAATTTTGACCGGTACCTTAAACGGCTGTAATCTCTCTTTACAGTAGGATTTTAACTTTTTGATAAACTCCTTTTTCTCTTCTTCTTGGTTCAGTGATACTTTTGCACAAACAATATTCCCCAAAATGATATGCTTTTCGCCGTAGACAATGACTTCCCTGACATTATCCATATCCATAATCACGTTTTCAACTTCCTGAGGATATACTTTATCCCCTCCAACATTAATGAGTTCAGATTTACGGCCTAAAATTTTAAAGTAATCACCATCCACCTCCACTTCATCACCGGTCTTTAAATAGCCATCTTCGGTAAATGGACTGGGTGCATTCAAATACCCCATCATTGCTGTATCTGCTTTAATTTGAAGAAGATTATCAACCACCCTCAATTTAAACCCATCCCCTCCCAGTTTCATCCAAAGAGAATCGTCACTTTTTGATTTTGATTGAACCACTCCCAATTCAATTAAACCATATGTCTGCTTAAATCTTATTTCAGGGAGTACTTTTTTTGCCTTATGCAAAGTGTGAAGCGGCATCGGCTCTGTTCCATAGGTTATTAGCTTTAGACTGCTTAAATCATGGCTATTGTAAGATTCGCTTAGTAGAAGGAGGTTTAAAAAGCTGGGCGTTACAGGAAGCAGTTCGATGTCATATTTTTCAATAACATTACAAACAGTCTCCGGCCTTCGATCTCTCAATGCAAGGACTACCCCGCAATTCGATAATGTATAAAATAGTGTGTAAAACCCACCCAAGTGATCAAAAAGTAGAAAGTTTATGGTCCTGAGTGTCTTTTTCTCAGGTTTAAATCGTTCGAGTATTTTGGTAAAATCATGAACTGCACCTTTCGGCGCCCCTGAAGTTCCTGAAGAAAACATCACCAAACCGGGTTTTTTTTCCTCTCTGAGAGATTTATAAAAGTCATGATTTACACTCCGTCCATGATCTTTGAAATCATAAGTATCATCTTCAATATTAACAGTGATCTCCTTTTGGATCTCTGCTATATCAAATTTTACTCTCTCATTTTCCTTTATCGGATAATTAAAAGGTGCAATAATGTTTTTATTTTCAATCAGTGCCAGTAATATGGCAATCGTATTGGGTGTATAATCACCAATGAGAGTCACTGTTTCTCCCGGTTTTATATCACAATCTGCCATATAGTTTTGTGCAGAGTGATACCTTTCGAGCAACGTCGAATAAGTGATAATACGATCTTGCCAAATCACTGCCGGTTGATTCTCATTTTCCTTAAATCGTTCCAGTAGAAACTCAATAGCCATTTTACAGTCTCATTATTACAGTTCCCCAGGAGAGTCCGACCCCAAATCCTGAAAGTAACATCAGATCTCCCTTCTTTAGTTTTCCGGCCGTTTGTGCGTCTTTAAGTGCGATCGGTATGGATGCAGAAACTGTATTTCCAACCCGATCCAAATTGGTAAATAGTTTATCCGGATCAATCTTTAACGATTTAGATAAAGAATTCAATGTTAATTTACTTGCCTGATGAAACCCAATAAAATCGATCTCATCGATTGCCATGTGATTTCTTTTCAATAACTCTTTTATCTGCTTGGGAACAGTGTTTGATACAAACTTCCACACTGCAAATCCATTCATATGAATATCTTCAAGAGTCCGTTCATTCCCGCTTCGGTCTGCAACCATTACCTTAGTTTGATCACTTTTTGGCATTTTACTGCCGCCGGATGGAATATAAAATGTCTCATATTCACTTCCCTCAGCGGAAAGTTCAATATCAAAAATGTCTGAATTCTCACTTGATGTGATCAAACTTACTGCGGCACCGTCGCCGAAAAGTACCTTTGTTGACCTATCATTTTCATTGATAAATCGACTGTAAGTGTCTGACGTTATCAAAAGTATATTTGAAGCCATTTTAGTCTCAATAAACCCCCTGGCAATGGCTAAACCGTAGATATAACCTGAACAGGCCAGGTTGTAATCAAATGCCCATACATTCGATTTGAAATCAAATTCCTTGTGAATCAAAAAAGCGTTTGATGGCATGATATAATCAGGACTCTGTGTGCAAAAAAGAATGCCATCAATATCTTCTTTTGAGATATCATTTTGCTCAAAAAGCTTTGTAACGGCTTGTTTTGCCATATCATATGCTGTTTGACCCTGAGCCGTTATATGCCGCTGTAAAACTCCTGATTTCTCTTCTACTTTCTGAATATCCCAGGTAGGGTGTTGTTTTTTCAGATCCTGATTGGTTACGATCTTCTCAGGCAGATAATATTCAATATGCTGGATACTTATACTCATTCAATCAAATTCTTTATATCATTAATGACGTTATCGTCTAAGACAAACGGCTCTCCATGTCCGGGGTATATTTTATAATCTTTGTAATTATCTAATATATAATTAATGGACTCCTTTAGCTTTTTCTCATTTCCTCCCGGCAGATCAAACCTTCCAATCTCATCATGAAAGAAAAGATCTCCACTAATAAGCATATTGTCAATTTCAAAGGTAACACTTCCGGGAGTATGCCCCGGTGTATGATGCACCCTGATCTGATCTCCTCCGACAGGGATACTTTCAAACTCCTCAAATACATGGTCTATTTCCGGAATTTTTATGAATCCATCTATCCCTGCAAACTTTCTCATCAAATTTGACTGCCTGAGAATCATTTTATCCTTTCCGTGTAAATAAAAAGGGATATTATATCGTTTTTTGTACTCATTAACTGCTCCGATGTGATCAAAATGTCCGTGGGTATTTAAGATATATTTAATGACAGAGGAGCCGCTTCGAAAAGAGTCTTCCAATTTTTCAAATTCATCACCCGGATCAATTATGACCGATTCTCCATTTACCTCCAGTTGATAGGCATTGGTTTCCCATTTCCCTACAGTAACGAATCTGATTGATACAGACATTAAACACCACCTAAATAATATATCTGACCTGTTAATGCAGAACTATCCTCTTTAATCAAAAAATCTATCATATTTGAAACGTCTTCCATTTTACCAAACTCCTTGATTGCATTCCGTGAAAGAGCTTTCATTAATTCATTCTGATCAGATTTTTCAGCCAAATCCGTCTCCAGTGCCGATGGGGCAACAACGTTTACTGTAATGCCGGAACGATAAACTTCTTTCGCCAATACTCTTGAATATGAATTCAGAGCTGCTTTGGACGGGGTGTATAGAGAGCCCCCGAACTCTTCATGATTTGACTTTGTCACCATTGAGCCAATATTTATTATTCGGCCGCTTTTTGCTCGAACCATTAACTTAACGGCCTCGCGACAAATAATCATTGTTGAAAAAAGATTTACCCTGAATGTTTCTTCAATACTCTTGTAATTCAAAAGCGCTGAACTAATATTCGCAGGATTTCTGACTGCATTATTGATCACAACATCCACCGTTTTATGCTCCTTTCTAATGTGGCTGAAAATAAGCCGGATATTCTTTTCATCTGAAATATCAACTTTATAGTGCTTATAGTTTCCGGCTTCTATATCAGATTCACCCCGGCTACATCCAATGACATGATGCCCCAAGCCGGTGTAGTATTCAGCAAGATACTTACCGACTCCCCTGCTGGTGCCTGTAATCAGAAAGACTTTGCTGTGATCTAAAGATTTACTCATTAATCAGTATCTCAATGTAGTCTTTTAATGTTTTTACCGTTTGAAACGGACTTGATTCCATCGAAAGAGCTCTCTCATCAGCAATCGTGATATACTCTCCTGTTTCTTCTTCTAACTTTTGCTCAATAATAGTAATCAAATTTACCAATCCCAGAGAATCCAAAGAACTTCCATCAGCATAAATTACTGTATCTTCACCCTTTTCTACTTTCTCACCCTCTTCCAGATCTTCATTAATCTCGTCGATTGAATCATATATTAATTTAAGAACATCCATTTTTCAATAATCTATTTTAGTTGATCAAAGTCCCATTTGACCTGTTTATTTTCCGTTGATTTTAGAAATTTATCTTTTGTTAAAGTAATAATTAGCTGATCAAAATTTGTATTGGATTCTGCCTCTTCACATGAAGTGTAGTGCCATTCTTCTCCATCTTCAACACGTTTTAGTTTTGACCGATCCGAAACAATAAAACCAAACTGTTTATGCAACATCATTGCCAATAGGTTGTTTGAAAATAATTTTCCTTCAACTTTTTGCACCCTCAAATGATTAAATGCTATATCCAATAACACATATTCAATATATTTAAAGAGATCAGGATGGCCGCCTTTCTCTCCCCTGATTGCATTATCCAGTTCCGCACGAGTCTGTGAAACATTTGCCAGCCCAAAATGACCCACAGTTTTTTTATTTACATAAATTAAATAAAGTATTTTTGAATTGCTCTGTAATACACTGGATTTTAGCCATGCCATCGTCCTCTCGGGAGTTGCTTTAAAACCTGTAAAAAAATACCTCATCGATTTATTACGCCAATCGGTCAAATTCCGTGAAATTTCATCGATTTTTGGTATTAATTCACTATTAAAAGGATATAATTCTGCTACACTCAGACCATCATTTCCAAAAATAATTATTTTCTGATTTTTTAGTTTCTCAAGATATGGATTTACTGAACCATCAATCACTTATAGCTCCGTTCAATCTCCTTCGTCATAAAAAGATAAAATAAACGCTGTTTTCATTCGATTTCGATGAGTAAATATATCACATAATGAATTAAATGAGTAGTGATTTAAAACAGTAGTCACTTTGGAACAAACAAATGTAGAAAGTATTCAAATACATGATTTTTAAGAGGTCATTTTTTTTCCATTTATACTCATTTACTATTTGAATCTACATTTCTGAATAAATTAACTGAATACTAAAAAATTTAATCGCATATTTTTCAAATTTAAATCGATTAGTTAATGCACTAAAGATAGATTCCTGCCGTTTCTTGTTGATTACAACAAATTAAATTAGTTTTTTGTAATACTTGGAATATAACTTCTTTAAATATTATCTTTTCTATACTCTTGACTAAAACAAGTACTTAAACACTTCTTATTAGTCAATTATCTCAAATAGTTTATTAAAATCATTTATATGTCGCTCTCTCAGCATAATTCATTTACAATTACCTGTTTAGTTTTCCTGGGTCTACTACTCACTGCCATTTCATGTTCCACGGAAAGTACACCGGTTTACACTCTCTCAACATCTGTAGAACCTGCCGAAGCCGGGACATTGACTCCAACTACAGCAGAAGCTGAAGAGGGGAATTCTCTGAAATTAACAGCAACTCCAAATCAACATTGGAAGCACGTTGGATGGTCGGGTGATTTAGAAGGCACAACTGAATCTACTGTTTTTGTTTATATGGATAAAGACAGAAATGTGACTGCTCTATTTGAAAAGGTAGATTATCCGATCACTATTAATGTTGAAGGAGAAGGTGATGTAAGTACTGAAATGATTTCTCAAAAGTCTGTAACAGAAGAATATCCGCATGCCAGCGTAATCAGACTAACCGCAGAACCGGCTACCGGATGGAAATTTAAAGAATGGGGTGGCCGGGCTCAAGGTACAGATTCAGAGGTTGATATAGAGATTGATGGGCCTGTTGAAGTAACCGCTACTTTTGAACGAATTGATTATAAACTTACCCTGAATATTACCGGTCAGGGTGATGTAACTCAAACAATTCTTCCGGCAGTAACAACAGAAACTGAATATCCATTTGAAACAATGGTTCAGTTAAATGCAGTTCCTGCTGATAATTGGGAATTTGCAGAATGGAGTGGCGATGCATCCGGTACAAATCCCGAAATTATAGTGGATATGCAAAATGAGAAAGAGATCAATGCTCTTTTTGTTACTGTACCTACAGTTGAAACAAAGTCCGCATCCAATATTGGAGAAAATACAGCCGTTTCTGGCGGAACAGTAGTTTCAAGCGGAGGAAGAACTGTAACTGAAAGAGGCCTTTGTTACAGTTATACTTCGGGCGGTGAGGGACTCACCTGTATTTCAACTGGTTCCGGAATTGGTGATTTCAATGTTGCTTTAACCGAATTGCTGCCTGGAACAACCTATTATATTGTAGCTTATGCTATAAATTCTGTTGGAACATCTTTTGGTGAACAACTTTCATTTGAAACGGATATTACTTTCAGAGTTCCAAATGTCACAACAAAAAATGTTACTGATATTTCAGCAAATACAGCTGTATCCGGTGGAGAAGTATTGTACAATGGCGGGTTACCGGTAACACAAAAGGGTGTTTGTGTTAATTCATCACCAAATGTGAATCTTGCAAATAAATTAGGCTGTACAGATGATGGAACCGGTAATGGTGCTTTTTTCAGCTCACTCTCCGGCATGAATCCTCAAACGACCTATTATGTAAGAGCCTATGCTACAAACCAGGTGGGTACCGGATACGGTGAGGAGTTGTCATTCACTACAGCACAAGGAAGTTCATCACCTTCAAGCCCGCCACCTTCTGGCCCATCAAGCCCGCCACCCTCATCAGGTGGCGTTCAGATTGCATTGGTTTTTATGGATGGAGTTAATATTGATGTAACCCTGAATGGACAATTAATTCCTTCTACAAAAGGCTTTGATTACACGTTTGGAAGTGCCGGGGTTAAAGTAGTGTCACTATCAAGCCGTTTAACTACGATGCATCTAAATCCGGCTCAGATCAAGAGCTCATCATTGAATAATGATGGTTTTGGCTTTTTCAGTTATAAAGCCGTGAATAAAAATTCGGATGCGAATCTATATGCCATTAATAATGTAAATAACGGCAATGCAGAATTTTGGGGCACTCCTGCTTCAACGAATGCTCTCGGTCTGATCAATAACCGAAGTGGAGATACGGTATATGGAACAAAATATCCGGATCCGTTATTCTATTTGGGATGGAGATTTGATCCGGTGAACCAGCCAAATAATAGAAATTTTGAAGCAACATGGTCAAACACCGGCAAGATGGCCATTACCTTTTTAAATATCGGGCAAAATCATCCCAACCCTGCAGTACCTTAAAAATGATGATTTTTTAAATGCGGGAGTAAATTAATCTCCCGCATTTAAATCTCTTTGTTACTTCTCTCTTAGGATCCGTTTGTTTCAATAAGAATTATTTTTTTATATCATTTAGTTCAAAATCATCTACAATTGCTATCTGTATTACTGTAAAAGGAGTATCATTTATTTATTGAAGTTATAAGGAACAATCTACTGCGAAACTCAGTAATACTTGTAACAATCAATGTTTAAAGTGTATAAACTCTCAAACAGTGATATATTAAAATATTTTAATAAAGTTATAAAGTTTAACCAAAGTCTTTGTAACTTAATTTATATAGATCCCCATACTCTTAAACGCTCTGAGAAATGCTTGCACATCAAAATAATTTCCTGTTATTTTTTTTAGTTCTCTGGATTGGCATTTCTATAGTGTCATGTTCTACAGAATCTGAAACACCTGTATATACTCTATCTTCTAATACAGAACCTTCAGCAGAAGCAGGAACAGTCCTTAAATCAGCAGAACAGCGAGAGGAGGGACAAAATATTTTAATACGGGCTATCCCAAATAAACACTGGACATTTGTAAGCTGGGCCGGTGATTATAATGGCACAGCAAATGAGATTGACGTCTTGATGGATAGTGATAAAAATGTCACTGCAATTTTTGAAAAACGAGATTACCCTCTTACAATTGAAATTGAGGGTGAAGGAACAGTCACAGAAGAGTTATTATCAGAAAAATCAACAGATTATCAGCACGGTTCAGTTATTCAACTTCATGCTGAACCTGAATTTGGATGGGAATTTGTTGAATGGACCGGGGACGTCAGTGGTGATGAAGAGACTATTGATGTCACTATTGATGGAGAAACGAATGTTACAGCCGTTTTTAAAATCATCAATTTTGACTTAATCGTTAATGTTCAAGGCGAAGGTGAAGTAAAACAGGAAATGCTTGCTCAAAAAACAACAAGCTATCCATATACCTCACAAGTAAGATTAACAGCTGAGCCAAGTAACGGCTGGGAATTTGTCGGCTGGACCGGTGATCATGAAAGCACAAACCCTGTCATTGATGTAGATATAGATAGCGATAAACAATTACTTGCAACATTTAAGCGAATCGATTACCAGGTTACTATTACGATTCAGGGAGAAGGTACTGTACAACAAGAGATTGTTCAGGCCAAAGTAACTAACTCAGAATACCCATATGAAACAGCTATTCAATTAGTCGCAACTCCGGCATCTAATTGGTTATTCTCAAATTGGGACGGTGATGCATCCGGAATTGATAATGTGACTGTAGTAAATGTTGACAGCGCTAAGGATATTATTGCTAAATTTTCTGCAATTCCTACTATATCAACAAACCCGATCACTCAAATATCGCAAAACAGTGCGGTGAGTGGTGGACAAATATCGAATGGCAGTGGAGTCTCAATTGTCAATAAAGGGGTTTGCTGGAGTACGAATCCGGACACCAATCCGGATACAAACCCTGATGGAATTCATTGTGAACAATTAGGATCCGGTTCTTCGGATTACACAGTTCAAATGAATAATTTAAAGCCCTCAACAACTTACTATGTTCGAGCTGTAATTGAATATTCACACCACTCAAATGTAACTCGTGTGTTAGGCCAGGAGCGTCAATTTGAAACCGGTGATCCGATTCAACTTGCAACTGTCTCTACAAATAGTGTGAGTTCTGTTACTCATAATTCCGCAATCAGTGGTGGAAATGTATCCAATAACGGTAATGCAACCGTAACTTCCAGAGGAATTTGCTGGAGTACAAATCAAGCTCCAACTGCTAATAACGGTACTTGTGCAGCAAGTGGGTCCGGACTCGGTAGTTATTCCGTTAGTATGGGTAATCTAAGTGAAAGCACTCAATATTTTGTCAGAGCTTATGCCATTAATTCCGCGGGCACTTCTTATGGTGAAAGCCTTAGCTTTAATACGGCTGCAGCCCCGGTTATCAATCTTCCCACATTATCTACAGTTGCTATTTCTTCTATCACAACGAGCAGTGCTGTTTCGGGAGGGAATATCACGTCAGACGGTGGGGCAACGGTTACAAGCCGGGGAGTTTGCATCAGTGGTTCTCAAAATCCAACCACCCAAAACTCATGTACATCTAATGGAAGTGGAATTGGCGTTTTTTCAAGTTCTATCGGAAACTTAAGTGCAGGCACCACATACTATGTACGTGCATATGCTCAGAATTCACAAGGTGTTGCTTATGGTAATCAACTTTCATTCACAACATCTGCTTCTACACCTTCTCCAACACCACCTCCGCCAACAAGCGGCACTCAGATTGCCTTGGTATTTATGCAAGGCGTCCATTTTGACGTCACTATAAATGGCACACTTATCCCGTCGTCACGGACATTTGATTATACATTTGGATCAGCCGGAGTAAAAGTAATAACCGTCAGTGGGAATATTTCGACCATGGCTTTAAATCCAAATCAGATTAAAGTATCAGGATTAAATAATGAAGGCTTTGGATTTTTTAGTTACAAACTTGTTAACAAAAATTCCAGCGCCAATCTATATGCAATCAATAATAATAACAATGGAAACCCGGAGTTTTGGGGACAACCTGCTTCATCCAATCCATTGGGAGTTATTAATAATCGTACAGGTGATACTGTATACGGTACAAAATACCCGGATGCTCTATTCTATTTGGGTTGGAGGCCCGATCCGGTCAATCAACCGAATAACAGAAATTTTGAAGCTCAATGGTCAAATACAGGTAAAATGGTTATCACATTTATAAATTACGGCCAAAACCACCCGAATCCCGCTGTCCCTTAAGGGCAGGTTAATTTTGAAGATAATTGGCATTTAATTCAATTTAATTAAGTGCCAATTTTTTATGAAAGATAACTGTATCGAATAAAATTGTTTCTTTTCGAAAATACTAACCGGCTTCGCTACAGTTTCTATTTTGAGTCGTGATTTCTCTCAGGTACCAAATACCCCCCAAAAATCGATCATTCTCAAAGTCCGGACATGGATAGTTCACATCATATATGAGATATTCCGCACCAGCCGGAATCGGCTGAACACCATTCAAAAATGAATTAATCGGATAGAGAGTTCGGCTCAGGTTTTCACCGAATAACTGATATTCTATTGAGTGCCCATTTACAAACACAGCTACTTTTGCATCCGCCGGCACGATATCATTAAATAAACGGACCGGATACTGAAAATCGCCTTGTCTTGTCACTTGCCCTGCCCTGTCACTTGATAAAATTGACGAATAATAAATTCCTCTTGCTTCATTCACATATGTTATCATTGGACTTCCAAGCCGTAATATAACAGCTGTTAATGCAGATAAACATCCAACATATAAAACAATCAAAAAATAAGATTTTATGATTTTAAAATGGGTCCTAAAAATCAGTCCGGCAGATGGCAATGCAAAAACTGCCATAATATTAAAATATCTGCCTCTCCATGGATCATACGGGCCTGCAAACGACTGTAACAGGAAGAAAAGTATAGATGCTGCAGCTAAAATTTTCAGCGGAACAGGTGATTTTTTTGAAAAGATTGAGTAAAGAAGAGTGAACCAAATGAATCCAAAACCAAGAATTCCCCAATAGGATAGATCTTCATGTGCCACCGGCAATTTGAAATAGTCATACTGAACCCTCGATGCTCGATCATCCATTAAAAAGTGGATGAATTCATTATCTCCACTGTAAGACACTTCCGGAGCCCTATCAAAATCAGCAGGATCATCAGAGTTAGAAAAATCTTCAATATAAACAGTCTCCTCAATCTCCTTTTCAGATACCAATCTTAAAAATCTTTGAGCCGAACGCACCACACTAATCGTTGGCAAACCATCCAGAGTGATAAAATCCAACCCATACCGCAATGAATTTCTTGCACCGTTGATTAAAATATATTTTGGAGATTCATTTTCAAAAGTATGCTCATCACGTACTTCTTCTGGCCCCAGTGGATGTTCAAATTTTTGAATATTGGTTACATAACCGGATGTGATTGTTAATAAAATTACTGATATGCCTACAAAAACTGAATAGTTAATGAATCTCCTGATTTCAAATGTATTATTATCATTCAAAAAACAGTAGATGGCCAAAATTCCTGTCGGTAAAACAGCTAATACCACAGAGGCTTTCATTCCAAGTGCCAAAGCAATGGGTAATGAAGCAAGTCCCAGAAACTTGATTTGGCCGGTTTTTTTATAGGTCAGCAGATAATAAACATTCACGCCTATAAGTGCCGTAATCAGCAGGTCACTTTGTGTCGTTGTGGATTGCATCAATAGTGAAATCAATAAGCCACTGACTAATCCGGAAAAAAGGGACTCCTTTCTTGCCATTCCGGCTTGCATCGAAATTCCATATATCGATATTAATGTTACCCAATATGCAGAAAATTGTACTAATTGAGTTAGTTTTTCACTTCCTGAAACCAAAAAAGTAAATATATACAGGCTGATAGCATTTCTGGGATGAAGGACTTGCCCCCAGTTATTGGCTTCATAGAATTGAAAACTGCCTTGCTGGAGATAGTAGGCTACTCTTGTGAGATGAGTTGTCATACTATCCATATTCCCCGGTGCGACATTTACAATGAGTATCAGATTCAATATACCAACAACACTCAATGTCAAGATTAATGGGACAAAAACCAGCAACTCAAAATATGTAAAGTCCTTCCATCTTATTGATCTGATTTTCCCGAGGTTATATTTGAATTCGAATAACTCAGAAAACCTGATTCCATTATTTAGATAAATGATCCCAAAGGATATTAAACAGTATAAAAACCCTGCATATAGCCAGGCATTTATTGAATTAAGTGCTTGAAAAGCTGACAATACATTCGAAGAGATAACAATCTGAGTAATCAGCAGGGTAAATAGATTGATAACCAGCTCTGAGATACTCACCGGCCTTAACAAACAGGTAAATAAATAAGCAGAAAAAAGGAACAAGATCAGTATCAACAGTCCGGTCATACTCAATCCGATTTTATTTGATCAAAATAAATACTTTACAAAGCGGATAATACCTTGTTTCCATGCCACTCTATGACCGGTACCAAAGTTTTGAGCCATGATTTTACCTTCCCCAAGATACCAGTCATATGTTGAATTTAAGGCATCAATATTGGAATACTTTGGTTCCCATCCCAAATGAATCTTGGCTTTTTCAACAGAAACAAAACTATCTTTATCAGCCGTATCATATACCCATTTATAGATGGGTGATATTTTTAATTTTTCCAGAATAGAAAGTATAAATTTTAATGGCTTGGCCGGAAAGTGCAACAATTTACTTCCGCTATCTGCATGTTTTAAAAATGCAGCCAGATCATGATTAACCGTCCCAAAATCTGTCGCACCTATGTTATAAATCTCTTTGTCTTTGCCATTCAAAGCAGCCAGATAACAGGCATTCGCCAGATCCGTGACCTCCAACAGCTGAAATAGGTTTTCACCATCACCAAATATCGGAATTTTCCGACCCTCTTCCACCCATTCAAAAAAAAGCTGAAAAATTCCAAGCCTGCCGGTTCCTATAAAACTCTTTGGCCGAATAATTACCGTTTCTACATCTTTAAAATTCAACAATATCTGCTCTGCAATATATTTGGCTTTTCCATATACACCCATTGGGTGAATTGCGGAATCTTCATATATCGGATGGGATTCAGGGGTTCCATATACAGCACATGAACTGGTAAATACCAATTTCTTAACGGATTTATTTTTACAGGCCTTAAGAATATCAAGAGCAGCCTCACCATTCGTTCTTGTAATTTTGCCCGGTTCAGCGAGTGCAAGCTCAGCTGCGGCATGTATGACATAATCGACATCTGTCAGAGCCTTCTCCAGGGATTCATTATCCAAAATATCTCCATTCACAATCTCAATTCCGGGCATTCTCTCATTTTCCGGGAATGGGTCTCTGTCGTATGATACGACCTCCTCCCCCATTTCAGCTAGAAATCTGCACATGTGAATTCCGAAAAAACCGGCACCACCTGTCACCAACCATCTGTTTTTTTCTTTGGCCATTTTTTAAATAAATAATTTTACAATGTTTCTGAGTAATGTTTTCGTTTTTTTCAGGTAGTCAACATTTTTAAAAGTTCGGTATGTAATCGGTAAAGATAAGATCTCGATCTGATTTTTATTTATGAATTTCAGAAACTCAGGCACTCCGGTATATTTAAAATCATAGTCCGATCGAATCAGATAAATACCACTCAGTGGATCCGCTTTAAATTTGAAAAATCTGATCGCATAAATCAGGCTTACAACATTGGCAACCATTAATGAAAACAGATATGTAACCTTGGACTCAACCAGTTTTTTCTTAAATGACAATAATAATTGACGCCTTGAAAAAAATCGGTATCCGAATATTGCTGAAAAGTTAAAACTTCTGGTGATTTTGATCCATGTAACAATATCATGCAGATTGATTTTTCCGGAAGTGTCAAGTATTAAAAAATAATTGGATTTTATATTTGTTTTTTCACCGTCAATTTCAAACCGGATTTCACTGTATGTCTTCTTGTTGAAATCATCAATTTCATGCCGATAGGTTTCAATCACATTATTTTCTACACTATCCGGGAATATTATTTTTATCAGGCAGATACCATCATGCCGATCCAATGATCTGATAATATTCTTCCAAAGATAGTATCCGTTATGCTTTCTGTCTTGATCCATCACCCCGGTTTCAACTACATTCGGATAATTCTCATCAGTAGATGAATTGGTGATCACCGACCTTTTATCAACAATGATTCGGTCAAAATAGTGATAATGCTCAGATTCAAGTTCCTTCAAATTCAGGTTTATGTATTGATTCAGTGATATATTTCGAATATCACTGTCAAAATCATTGTTTACAATCAGTACTTTTTTTGCATTGCTCTGGCTTAATACAGTTTTACAAATTCTATATGACGGTAACAGTGATGAGAAAAGAGTCCCGCTACCAAAAAGAATCAAATCTGCATTCTCTATGGCATTTTTTGCTGATTCCGAAATGTTAGGGATAACTGCCATTTTACGAATTTCATCGATTGAATAATTTTTTTGATGATCCAACTCAGAAATAATGTCAAGAGGCAACAGAAAAAAGTCCTTAAGCGGACTTGTACCTTCATAGTTCACAATATTAACTTCATTCGACATAAAATCAGAATGTGAATCAAATGCAACCAATTTGGAATCATCATCTACAGATACATTGATCAGTCTGGCATTCAAATCAAAAAAATCGGTAAGTTCATATAATGCAGAGTTGAAATCGCCGGTTTCTTCGTATAAACCCCCAATAATGATGTTTCCAACACTAAAATCATTTAACAGATTTAAATCCTCAGTATGCTCCAACAGATTATTAAGTCCCATCCACAAATATTTGCTAATAAAACGTCTGCTCCTCTCATCAAGAACCTGACTGTTTATAATCCTATTGATGAAGGAGGCTTTGGATTGCAGTATCTGTTTAGATTCCTCTGTTGAAATACGGTAATCAAAAATCTGCTTTACTCTTTGATTCGATTCTGAATAATCGTCCAGAATGTAGGTAAAGTTTTTCCGATAATCGGATGGGCCGAGCATACCATAGTTTGCACTTCGTATTGTGCCAGTCGATAAGCCATCATCATACCCATTGATCAGTAAACTGAGATTTACAAAAGAGAGTGTTTTTAAGTACCGTATCAAATTTGCGTTGCCACTCCCCCCAGTAAAAAGAACCAAATTCATTGAATTGCCCCCTCTCAGGCCGATTTATTGTATTGATGAAATAAAACTCTGCGCAATATTAATCTTCTGCGTAACCACAGGTATGATATGTATAAAAAACGATCCCATGCTCGCTTAAATTCTTTCCCAATTCCCCTTTTTCTGGGCTCTTTAATATTGCACACAATTGGAAAATCAATGTAATCTGCACCTGTTTCCAACAGTTTGGATGTATGATCAAGTGAATAGTTCATATATCTCGCATCAAATTGAATGCGTTTTAATAATTTCGTTTTTACAAATTTAAAAGCACAGGTAAAATCATTAAGATGGGTTTGATAAATACGATTACAGAGAAAGTTTGAGGCTTTTTGGCCAAATACATTCACTCTGTTATCATATTTTTTTTCACGATATGTGAAGATGATTTCCGGTTTTCCCTCATCTGTGTGTTCATTCAATTCTGTAATAATACTCTCCAAATTGTGGATGGGAAATTGACCATCTGAATCATTAATGAGTGTATACTCATATTGAACTTTATGAATACATCTGGAGAATGAAAATCCCGGACCTTCATTTTCATCATTTCGAATGAGGACTACATTTTTATCATCCCTAAAATATTTTTCCAAGTCTCTGTAATACAATACATCGCTATGATCATCACACAGGATAATTTCAAAATTTTGAATCTGATTGGACGTTTTTAGAAAATTTACCCAGCTGTCAACGGTTTCTTTGATATTTTCTTCATTATAAACAGCTGCTATCACGCTTATATTCATTATACTCAAGATTGTTTCATAAGCTGATTAATCCCATCCCGCAGTGAAATTTTAGGTTTCCACCCTAAAAGTGATTTAGCCTTTTTAATATCGGCGAGTGTTTCTTCCGCATCTCCTTCTCTGCGTTCTGTATGATACCGGTCTATCGGAAAGTGATCAGCTAGATCATTGATTGAGTAATTCTCGCCGGAACCGATATTAAAAATTTCTCCGGACACATCCGACTCCATTGCCTTAATATTGGCTTCCACCACATCATTAACATGAATAAAATCACGGCGCTGCTCCCCTGAGCCGTGAATTTCAAGATTCAACCCGGCTTTAAAACGCTTTAAAAAAATACCTAACACAAGTGCATAAGCCCCCTCGCCAGGCTGACCCGGACCATAGACGTTGAAATAGCGAAGTATATTCGATTTTAACCCAAAGTTTCGGGAATATTGCAGAGTGTAAAGCTCTCCCACATATTTGGTCAGACCATAAAAATTGAGAAAATCTCCATCCATCTCCTCATGTTGCAATCCGGCTTGATCCCCATAGAAAGTAGAACTGCCTGAATACACAATTTTTTCTACTTTTTCGCCTATAGCTGCATTTAAAATATTTAATGTTCCAGTGACATTACTTGCGTTACATTGATCTGATTTATCAAAAGATGGCCCGCTTCTGGAAAATGCTGCCAGATGAAAGATCCCATGCATATTTTTGCATGCCCGGTCACATGCAACTGAATCTAATATATCCCCTTCAATTAGCTCAATCCCCGGATTTAATTTGTCACGATCGCCAAATGAGAGATTATCCAATACTCTTACTTTATGCCCATCATCAAAAAGCCTATTCGCCAAATGACTGCCAATGAATCCGGCACCCCCGGTTACTAAATAGTTCATTTGAATCACACCCTATTTTATGATCAAAAATTATCCACAATGTTATCAATTATTAACTCCGATTACAACCTTCTATTCTAAACCTTAATCTATTGCAAGACTTCAACTAATGTACAATATTAATCTCAAATTGATTTTTGAATACCCAACTCTTATTGTAATGTGCAGTGTAATTTGTCTTCAATCCCGATTTATCTTAAACCTTTTTATCACTGATGTTTTATGATCAATATTCTGTTCGATTTTGATGGAACTCTTTTCAATACGGATAAAGCCCATGAAGATGCATATAATCATGTTTTCCTTAAAAATGATATAACACCTTCACATACATATGAAGATATTAAGGGAATTAAGACTGTTGATATATTTAAAAGGTATGTCGATGACGAAATTTCACACATACTGGCAAAGAATAAAACGGAATCCTATCTGGATTCACTCGGCAATATAGAGCCGTTTGTTGATTTCAATCTTCTAAAACAGTGTAAAGAATTGGGACACCGTTTGTTTATTGTATCCGGCGGAAGCCGGATCTCAATCCATTCTCTGTTAAAACTTCACACAATCTTTGACCTTTTTGATGGTATCATCACTGCCGGGGATTATGCAAAATCTAAACCGGATCCTGAACCATTTCTGACATGTATTTCAACTTACAATATCTCAGGTGATATTGTAGGAGTAGAAGATTCCATGGCCGGAATTATCAGTCTGAAAAAAGCCAATATCACAGCCATTGGAGTCCATAATAACGCTATTAAGGACTCATCAGACTATTTCTACAAAACAATTAATATGTTCATCAAAAATCATATTCTACATGAAAAATAGCATCCTCATCATACCTGCAGCAGGTTCAGGAAGCAGATTAAAATCTGAGATTCCAAAAATATTTACACCCATCGACAGTAACAAAACCATCTTTGAATTGATTATCAAACAAGCCGTTGATTTGGTGGATACTATTCAGTTGATATTGAGTCCTGACGGAGTCAACTATATGAAGAAAGAATCGATTCAATTACCAAAAAACCTGAATATTGTCATTCAAAAAGAGCCCACAGGCATGTTTGATGCAATCGATATCGCATTGAATAAGCCCCAAATATCCAATCAAATAGATAAAGTCATCATTCAATGGGGAGATCAGCCTTTTATTGATCAATCACTTTATACTCAAATACTTCAAGACTTGAATCAATTCAATAGCTCGATTCCATTAATCTGGACCCGGAACCCATATGTACAATTCAAATTTTTGTCAGGAAATGTCTCCATTCTGGAAAGCAGGGAAGGAGATACCTGTGATGATTATGGATTCAAGGACATTGGGATTTTTGCATTCCGGTATGAAAAAATCCATCAAGTGTGGGATGCTTATAAGAATATTGACACCTCCGGTAACGTAACCGGTGAAAAAAGTTTCTTAAAACTTCTCATGCTTTTTCAAGAGACAAATTCTATTCACTGGAGATTGGATCAACCTTCCTATAAAGGATTGGGAATTAATACTCCGGACGAATTGGCTGAATCTATCTCTTTTATGGAGCAACTAAATCAATTAGATATCAAATAACAGCCGGTTCAGTTAGTGAGAAGAGTCCGCGATCAGCATTTAATTTGCCATGAACTCCAATCGGTATGGTGAAATTATCGTCTCCATGACTAATACTCACTCCCATTACAGCAGGGATTTCCAATGGTTCGATATGTTGTCTTAATATTTCTTCTAACGTAAAATGATCTGCCCTGGGACGTGGACAATCATGACAATCTCCAAATATAAATCCGTGTAATCCATCCAATAATCCGGCTCTTTTCAGATGTGTTAACATCCGGTCAATCTTGTAAACCGGCTCCCCTATATCTTCCACAAAAAGTATAGCACCTGTAGTATCCGGTTGATAATCGGTTCCCAGTGAAGTGGTAAGAATGGATAAATTCCCACCTATTAATGGACCATCAGAAATTCCCGGTATCAATGTTTTTACATGGCCATTCGATATAAAATCAGCTTTTTCCCCATCCATTAAGACTTTTTTAAAACTATCTTTCGTTAAATCCGTCCATTCAGATGCCCCATTCGGCCCATGAAATGTAACCAGTCCACACTCTTTCAGAATCGCCAAATGGAGTGTTGTAATATCACTGAATCCACAGAGTATTTTTGGATGTGATTGTATACTGTTATAATTCAGATGAGGAAGGATTCTAGATGCCCCCCAACCGCCTCTCACAGCGATAATAGCATCTATTGTAGCATCCACAAAAAACCGGTTCAGATCCATTGCCCTTTGCAGATCCGTTCCCGAAAAATAACCGTATCGTTCTCTGACGTATTCCCCAAATCGTACATTCAGGCCAAATTCGTCCATCACCTTCTCCATCTTGTCAAAATCGGATCGCTCATAGAGGATACCGGCAGGAGCACTAAATGCAACCGTATCCCCCGGTTGCAATCGTTTCGGTTTGATTAGTTTTTGGGCACTACCTTGCTCTCTCTTAAATTTTCCGGCACCCAATAGTGAGACGGCACCAAAGCTTGATTTTGCTAAAAATTCAGATCGTTTCACAAGTATTGTTTACGTTATTTCATTTGTCATTGATCCAAAATAATGAAAAACAGGATCGTAAGGAAAGCTTATTGATGTCACTCAAAAAAGAAATCCTGAATTAACTGTCCAGCAACTATAAATTATGCGAGGAGGGTACCCACCCATCTATACCGTCATCCTCACTCAAACCTGTCATCATTCCCTCAAACCGTCATCCTTCCCCCAAACCCGTCATCCTGAACTTGTTTCAGGATCTCTTTTGCACCTCCATAATATTAGCAGTGCTCAGGATATGGCGTTTACAACACAAAAAAAAGCCCAACCGGATCGGTCGGGCTTTTTCTTTTTTACTCATCTTCATAACTCATCGCCCCGAGATCCTGAAATAAATTCAGGATGACGCGGAGGGGTTGGTGGTTTGATGATGAGGTCCATCATGCACCTCATTCAATAATCAATAACGATACATATCCGGCTTGTACGGCCCCTCTTTCGGAAGCCCCAGA
>TARA_R100001143_G_scaffold52289_2_pt1 | contig 22194 bp, 16 predicted proteins | sample TARA_R100001143 | Tara Oceans TARA_R100001143 (sample SAMEA2621300) | marine metagenome | biome: marine biome (ENVO:00000447); feature: mesopelagic zone (ENVO:00000213); material: "saline water (ENVO:00002010), including plankton (ENVO:xxxxxxxx)" | depth 800 m | reverse complement strand
CCCTTCTTTTTTAACATAGGGCCTGAATTTATTTCAGGATCTCAGATGCTTGACCGTCGTTTAGAATCTAAAAATGAAGGAATCACGTTTAAAAGACAAAAAAACGAACTTTGTACAGTAAACAATTAAAAAATTTAGAATAAGAAAAAACTATGAGTTGGTTAGATAAACTGGGTTTAAAAAAGAAAGAGAAACTTGAAAAAGGGGTCGAAAAAAGCAGGGAAGGATTACTAAATAAGATTAGTAAAAGTGTTGCCGGAAAGGATAAAGTTGATGACCAAACACTGGATGATCTTGAAGACGCTTTAATCTCTTCTGATGTGGGCGTGAAAACCACGATTGAAATTATTCGAAGGCTGGAAGACCGTGTAGCCAGAGATAAATTTATTACTCAAAATGAACTTCAACAGATTTTAAGGGAAGAGATTACGGCCCTTTTAAAAGAAAGCAGCCCCGATCAGCCTGCAGAATTTGATGCTGATTTTACTCATAAACCTCATGTCGTACTCATTGTCGGCGTAAATGGAGTGGGAAAAACGACAACCATCGGCAAATTGGCGCATCTGTATAAACGAGCCGGTAAAAATGTACTTTTAGGTGCAGCGGATACGTTTCGCGCGGCAGCTGTGGATCAGCTCACCATTTGGAGTGAACGTGCCGGTGTACCGATCATTCAACAAGGCCAGAATGCAGATCCGGCAGCCGTAGCATACGACACCGTTGCATCCGCAAAGTCAAAAGGAGCGGATATCGCACTGATCGATACCGCCGGACGCCTCCACAATAAAAAATCCCTGATGGAAGAATTGGGGAAAATTAAACGGGTGATGGGGAAAGTAGTGGATGGGGCTCCTCACGAGATATTATTGGTTCTGGATGCATCTACCGGTCAAAACGCACTCCTCCAGGCAAAGGCATTTACAGAAGTCGTCGATGTAACGGGGCTGGTATTAACAAAGCTGGATGGTACCGCGAAAGGAGGAATTGTAATCGGAGTCTCTAATGAATTGAGTGTACCGGTAAAATATATCGGGGTCGGTGAACAAATTGAGGATCTGCAGGTTTTTGACAGAATGGCTTTTGTGAAAGCCCTGTTTGGAGAAGATTAAAAGGCATTATTTTTCAACCTTTTGCGAAGTTTGAAAGTAATTTTGTACTATAATCTAATTCTGAACGAATCACTTTTATAAATGAAAAACTCTTTCTTACTTCTGCTAACCTTAATAATACTGTTTGTTAATGCCTGTCAATCCCCTTCTTTAGACTATGACGGTGCTGTAGTGATCCAAAATATCACGACCATCGACGCAGTAAACGGAGTGAATGAAAATCGGGATGTGGTTTTCAAAGATGGGAAAATTATCCGTGTGGCTGAAACGGAGGATTTATCAGCGGTTGATAACATTGAAATCATCGATGGATCAGGAAAATATCTGATTCCGGGATTGTGGGACACTCATGTGCATTTCTCTTATGATGAAGACCTCACACCCGCTATGTTTGATCTCTTTTTGATCTATGGAATTACGAGTGTCAGGGATACCGGCGCAGAGATTAGCTATGTGAAGGAGTGGAAAGACAGAGCCCTATCCAATCCGTTTGAAGCCCCAAGAGTGATGATTGCAGGCCCTCTGTTGGATGGAATGCCAAATGTGTATGATGGCAGCTCCCCCGGACGGCCACTTCTATCGGAGGGATTTGCAACCGTGGATGAGATCACGGAAGGAATCTATCGGTTGGATAGCATCGGTGTTGATCTCCTGAAGGCATATGAAATGTTGACACCGGAACAGTTCCACGAGGTTACCCGGCTCGGTAAAGAGTTGGGCCTTAAAGTGACCGGACACGTTCCGCTCAGTATGGACGTAATTTCAGCCTCCAACGCGGGATTAAACAGTATGGAGCATTTGAGAAATTTGGAACTCTCTTCAGCATCCAACGCGGATGAGCTTTTGGAAGAACGACGACAAATGCTGATTGACGGAAAAGATGACGAAGGAGGTGTGTTGCGCTCCAGAATTCATTCAGCTCAACGTGAAAGAGCGATCCAAAACTATGATGATCAGAAAAATGATGAGGTGTTGAGCGTATTAGCGAAAAACGAAACATGGCAGATTCCGACTCTTGCATTAAACCTTGGGGCAACAGAAATGCATTTTATGGAGCCCGAATGGCAGGATGCGTTTCGATATTTACCTAAATCTGTTGAAGATAATTGGCGGGAGAGCGTTGCGATGAGAACAGATTCAGAAGTGACGCCTTTTCGAGTCCAACAGAGCGAATGGCTGCTCAACATGGCCGGAAAGATTCACCGCGCAGGGATAGAGATCATGGCCGGTACCGATACCCCAATTGGTTTATTAACACCGGGAAAGAGTCTTCACAGGGAATTGGAGCTATTGGTAGAAGCCGGTTTAACACCATTGGAGGCTTTAAAAACAGCCACGCTAAATCCGGCTCGATATTTTGGTATGGAAGATGAACTTGGAACTATCGATGAAGGGATGTGGGCTGATTTAATCATGCTGAATTCAAATCCGCTCGAGGATATTCGAAATACTGAAGAGATTCACACCGTAATCAGGCAGGGCAATGTTCTTAATCCTGCCACACTCAACCAAATGAAAGAACGATTAATAAATCGATGACAAGGCTGGAAACAAAAATACCTCCTGTTTTTGTTTTTATCATAGCTGCCCTGCTGATATGGATTGCCTCTAAATATTTACCGTCGATAGAAATACCGGATATGATCAGGTGGATCATCGTCCTTATATTTTTACTGTTCGGTGCGGTGATGGGGGTTTCCGGAGTGTATTCGTTCTTCAAAAATGAAACGACCGTTAACCCATTGGAGCCCCAAAAAGCAACATCACTGGTTGGTTCAGGCGTTTATAAGATTTCCCGTAATCCGATGTATTTAGCGTTGGCGTTGGTATTGATCGCATTTGCGGTGTATTTGGAATCGTTATGGTCTCTGCTAATCGTACTTCTTTTTATGACCTATATGACCCGTTTTCAGATTTTTCCTGAAGAGAGAGCGATGATTCAGTTATTTGGAGAACAGTATACGGACTATATGAATCGTGTGCGCCGCTGGATTTGAATGAATAACTTACAAAAGAATCCAAACCATCAACTGTAGGGTAATAAGTCCTGTAATACCCATGATCAAGGTTGCAACGGTATGCGTTTTTAGGGCGGTGGGGGTATCCATCTCAGAGAATTTTGCCACGACCCAAAAATAGCTGTCATTGACATGGGAGACGGTTAAAGCGCCCGCACCTACGGAAAGAACCGTAAGGGCCTTCCCAAAAACTGAATCCAAACCGAGGGGAGCCAAAAGAGGTGCCGTGATTGCGGCAGCCGTGATGATCGCAACAGTTGAGGAGCCTTGAGCCGTTTTCAGAAAGGCAGCGATCAAAAAAGGGATCAAAATACCGAGTCCGCCGATCTCCGCAAATCCGGCGGCAAATTCTCCCAGATCGGTTTCCCGAAGAACAGAGCCAAAAGCGCCCCCGGCTCCGGTAATCAGTATGATAAGCCCCGCTTTTTTTAATGCCTCCTCAAGCCACTTGTTCTGTATTTTTTTCTCACCTCTGCCGACCATCAAAAATGCAAAACAGACACCGATGAGCAGTGCAATGATTGGATCGCCGGTAAATTTCAACATTGAAAGCAGAAACTCATCACCAAAAGGGGCTGCAGGCAGTTCCGCGATCGATTTGAGTGCAATCAAAACGATTGGGATCAGAATTGGGACAATTGCCATCCAAAAAGCTGGGGGTTTTACAATTGAGGAGGTGGATGTATCTTTGATTTCAAACTGAATATCGAATCGTTTGCAATATTTCATTGCCCAGACCAGCGAAACGGCCATTACCGGTATGGATACAATCAAACCCAGAATCAACACCCATCCTACATCAGCGCCTAACGTTGCCGCAGCCGCCAGCGGGCCCGGAGTGGGCGGAACAAATACATGCGTGGCGTAGAGTCCGGATGCGAGGGCAATTGCTAAAACGGCTAATGGGATATTGGCCCTTTTGGCAATGGCCTTATTAAGGGAAGAGAGAACTATAAATCCTGAGTCACAGAAGACAGGTATTGAAACAATATAGCCGGTAATTCCCATGGAGATCGGCGAATTTTTCTCACCCACTACATCTAAAATTTTATTTGCCAGCACTCTTGCTCCGCCGCTCCGGTCCAGGTACTCCCCAATGATAGCTCCTGCTGCTATTACAATACCTATGCTTCTAAGTGTACTCCCAAAACCATCGGCTAACGACCCGACCAAAATGGCAACTTCCAAGCGGGCTAAAAAACCCATTAGTATGGCGCCAAATAGTAGAGCTAAAAAAGGATGAAGATTGAACTTAACCGTCAATGTGACAATAAAAACAACGACTACAATTAACCAAAGAAAGATGACCATATTTGAGGGCCTATATTATGTTCAAATCTGTTAAATGATTGAATATTCTGACTTTCTGAAAAAACAATAACCACTGATTAAAATCAACTATTATTCAACGGTTTAAGGGTTGTAAATGAATCAACACGCTCTGGATTATAAATGAATCGATGGGACATGGGCCGTAAATGAATCAAACGGACTGGGTTGTTAATGATTAAACGGGGCCAGGTTTGTAAATGATTCAGCGAGGCCTGGCTTGGGTGAGATCAATAAACGAGTCATTATCAACAACCGGCCGAGCACTGCTGTTGGCCGTTTGGATTACTGAGGTGTAAATAAGCTGAACTACACGATTGTATTTACTGAAATCAATTTTATCAATGGTGTCGGTAGGCTGATGATAATCTTCATGAACACCGGTAAAGAAAAATACAAACGGGACACCCAAACGACCCAGGTTCCAATGATCACTTCTTCGGTAAAATTGACTTCGATCGGTAAGATCATTGTATTTTCGATCCAGCCGCATGTTTGCACTGCGATCATTTGCAAGGACCACAAGGCTGTCTAATCCGGATGAAATGATCTCACCACCGATCAAGTAGACATAGTCGGTGTCTCCAAGGGCAATATTCTCCGGATCACTTCGCCCGATCATATCGGCATTAAAAGCGGCAATGGTTTGATCGATTGGAACAACCGGATGATCTGAGTAGTAACGTGAGCCCAGCAGTCCAAGCTCTTCAGCCGATACATGTAAAAAAAGAATGCTTCTTCTTGTTCGATAACCCTGAACGGCTGCTTCATGAAGGGCGTCGGCAATTGCCATTAATGCAACCGTTCCGCTGCCGTTGTCATCCGCCCCGTTATAAATTAACTCTTCCCCGGCAAATGAGGTTTCAATTCCCATGTGGTCGTAATGTGCCATCAAAACCACGGCTTCATCCTTTAATTGCGGGTCACTTCCTTCCAGAAATGCGACTACATTTTCAGTCTGTATAGTACCCGGATAATAAGGTTCGTACTTAAGCAGATACCCCGACGGTGTTGACCGAAATAACCCTAAGTCTTGAGATATGGAGTCTTTTAATGTGAGAATGTCAGCTTCCTTTTCCAGGTTAAGTAACTGAACAGCCATTTCCGGATTCACATACTTAACATTATCAGATTCTTTATCTGTCGGTTGAGATTGATCCAGATACGTAAGTGACAATCTTCCATGAGATTGATGAAAAATAGAGTTCACTCCGATAATGTCATGATAAAGCTCTGATGGAAAATCCGAAATCAATAGAACACCGCTTGCGTTGTACTGACTGAGAATATGATCCACCCTCAAATTCAAATCGTAGTCATCAACCGGAAAAGCCGGATTATTCAGGATCCTGTCAGGAAGTTCTTCATAAATCATAACCCAGGCATTTTCCAATAGTGCGGGATCCAGATGTTGAATTCCATGATGCGGATCATCGATACCAAAACCTGCAAAAACAATGGGCCCTTCACGCTTTTGATATCCGCTCATAATACCGGAATAGACGCCAACTTGATCTGGAGTTTCTACTGACCTGTTAACTGTCGTAGTATCGGAACCGGATATCTGATAGGTAGTATAGACCAGGCTATCCACTTTAGAAGTTGTTAAATCAAAATGCTGAAAATAAGTGTCATTATCCCCCATGGGTGTAAAATCCAGCTCACTGTAGAAATCAGACAGATATTTTGCTGCCCGCTGAAGGCCTGCAGTGGCAGTTCCGCGTCCCATTAATGAATCATGCGCAATAACCTCCAGGTGTGATTGTAGAAAACCGGGTTCTATTTGGTGCTGATATTCAATTAATGTATTTGTAGAAGCCTCATGATCAATCGAATCAAGAGAGCCGCAAGCAGATACGAAAAAGAGGAAAGCGGCAAACAAATAAATTGATCTGATCATAGATTTACAGAGGTTGTGTAATGCCAATTATTTCATCTACTGCTTTCAAGTCGATAAAAAATTGAGTTGGATCATCATTTTCAATATAGAGGTTGATCTGATGCTCTTTCAGCATTTCGAGGACTGCGAGAAATGTCACAACCACTAATATAGAATTATTCAGTTCTCTGCAGATCACCAGGAATGATGTACGGCCCCTGTTTTGCAACAGCTGGATGATGTATTCAGCTTGCTCTTCTACTGTAACCGTTACTTTTTCTACAGAATGATAACTGTGCTGACGTTTGATATCGGCCAGTACTTTTCGGAAGGCGCTCATCAAATCAAAAATGGTGACATCTTTTAACGCTTCGCCGGAAGCTTGTTTTTCTACAACATCTGCCTCCGCATATCCGCGATAGTATTTCTTTTGTGTCTCTTCATCGAGGACAATCAATTTTTCCGCCATCTCTTTGTAACGCTTATATTCAAGCAGTTTTTGAACCAACTCATATCTTGGATCATTTTCATCCAGCTCTTCATCCTCTTCCTTCTCAGTTGGAAGCATCATTTTAGCCTTGATGGACATTAACATACTGGCCATGTAGATAAATTCACTGGCAACATCCAGATCCAACTCTTCCATGAGCCGTATATAGGAGAGAAACTCTTCCGTGATATGTGAGATAGGGATATCGTAGATATTGAGTTCATCTCTTTTAATGAAAAAGAGGAGCAGATCGAGCGGGCCTTCGAAATTTTTGAGTTGAACTCTATACATAGGGCAAATAGGTTAGGAAAAGATCGTAATTCTTAGAGATAAAATGAAATTTTATAAATGTGAAAAGTGAAAAGTCTCTACTACGCTAAAGCTTCGTAGAGCAGGGAGAAGCTGGAGCGGCAGTGGCAGTCCCGGTCCCTCGGGTTAAGAAAGTACTCACCATTGTGTCATCCTGAATTTATTTCAGGATCTCACTTACGTGTTGTTCGTTTCACTCCGCTTCGCTGCGTGGGATAAAAGAGGAGCGCTCGGTGCGCTGACACGTACAAAAGATGAGCAAAGGTTATGGGTACAATAAATAAAATTGATTTTTACGTGTGTGTATGTATATTTGTATGTACAACAAAAATTAATATTTAATCTTATGCATGCAATATCAAATTCAATAAGCAGAGAGATTACAGGGTTTTATGATGCTTATTTCAAAGAGTATAAACTGGCAACATCATACATAGAGCTTCTGTTAATGATAGAAGACTATGATAAGATTTCTCAAAAAGTAATTGCCACAAAAATGAATCTGGCCCCATCAACGATTACGCGTTTCCTCAATAAATTAATTAAGAAGGGGCTTGTATCAAAAAAGATGGATGGGCGCATTTCGTATGTGGAACTTTCAGAAGCGGGAAAAAAAGAGGTTCCCAAAATGAGAGAATTGTATGAACAAGCAGAGGTAGATTTAAAAGAGATTTTGGGCTCCAAATTTGTGGATACGACAAAGCAGCTCCTGATACACGGAGCTGCTTTATTGCAAAATCACTGATTAATTGGTGGATGCACCACTAATCGTGCTCCCAAAAAAGATTGCGTTTGCAAACATTTTGTTATTCCCATACCAAAATGCACGAAAGTTCGGATTGTCCACAAAGCTGATAATTTGTCCTCTGCCAAATCCGCTTATGATGACAGATGGAGTCTCAGCCACTTGCTCGAGATTATGGCTTGATATATAACCGCTGGCCAGGGGGTCATCAGTGACGTATACAGGGACTGAAAAGTGATTCTCAGGCATTGCCAAGAATAGTGTACTGTTTTTAAAGAGATGGATGTCACTTCTTTTGTATCCATAGGCGATTGGGTGCGTAAGATCCATCCGTCCATTAAAAATAGACCCTCCAATGAATTGCGCACCCCTGGCTGCCGACAAATCAACATAGGGTGTATCCCGATCATACTGAACCGGATCGCTCTCTTTCTCCTCGATATCAATTAATTCATTGCTTATGGCCCAGTTGATAGCACTTTTCTGAAGGATCATATTTCCACCGTTTCGAACCCAATCTTTTAGATTGTTTACAGCACCATTTGAAAGGTCACCATAGCTTCCGTTTACCATGATAATGGTATTGTATCTGTTGAGGTCTACGCCTCCGACCCGATCTTTATCTATGATCGAAAGGGGGATAAAATAGCGCTGATCCAGTTGATGCCAAATTTCACCTACTTCCAGATTGCTTACGCCCGGCCCACCCAAAATAGCTATGGACGGTTTTTCAAGATCGTTCATGCTTGGACTGCCCAAGTCGATTCCGTCTGCAGCCAGCCCGCGTCTGATGTTGTAAATTTCCACTCCATCCTCTTCTGCAGATTGTTGCAACACCTGATAGATTTCATCTTCATCGACATCCTGAATCCCCAGTGGGATTAGTATAGAACCGTAGTCAAACTCCTTGGACCCTGTTTCTGTAAAAGCTGTTAGTGGCCGGGATGCGACTTTTGTTCTGACACCCAGCTCCTGCAGCCTATAGAGGGTTCTGGGCGTATAGTATTCATCCCATTCAAACATATATGCATATTGGCTTTGTCCGCCAATAACGGAGGCTGATGGGGGTGTTGGCAGATCAATTCGATTTCCAAGTAAATCATCACTAAATGATCTGCGATTGAGCTCAGCATATGGAAGATTAAATGCAAAAGGAAGGGTCCATGTTGAAACATCGTAAAAGAGGCTGTCTGTAAATTCGGTTCGAGTTTCAAACATCGCTTCTATGAAACGATATTCGGTTTGATTTACCGGGATTACAAAAGCACGCCCCTCTTCGAACACTTTACCATCCACTTCCAGATTACTGTTCAGTTCATACATTTCAACATTATGATGGCTCATCAGATCTGCAAAATGATAATTTCTGCCCAGATCATCAGCATCCCCTACGACAAAAGCTCTAGTGCCGAGTCCCGACGCTTCTTCTTGAACATCGCTGTAATAAGTACGTCTATATTCATGCAATTGTGTTTTAAGCGCAACGGAAGCATCTACTGTTGATAGAGATGCTGTAAATTGATTTTTGATCGTAAACGGGAACTCAACAACACCATTTACGCTCTCTTGTGCATGACCACGGGAGCTGGCTTGTTCAAACAGAATCCCAATGGTACCGAATACATCCGGATAGGAGGATCCTTTCCCATAATAAAAATCGTCAAAACTCTCTTTTGTGTAGTAGAGGGATTGGATTTCATCAAGCCTGTCGGCATGATATTGCGCAATGGCTCCGGTTAAATCCTGATTAATTTGAGGAGTAAGCGGGTGGGTTCTGGATGGAATTCCGGGCTGAAAAAAGAAAGTAGAATTGGTTCCCATTTCGTGTTGATCGGTCAATACATTCGGTCTCCATTCGTGAAATTTATGAATTCGTCCACGGCTTTCAGGATGTACAACCGGCATCCAGTCCCGGTTGAGATCAAACCAATAATGGTTGGTTCGGCCGCTTGGCCACACTTCGCTAAATTCTCTTGAGGCCGGATCGGTTACGATAGTTCGGCTTTTATGCCTGTTCACCCAACTGGCAAAACGATCCAGTCCGTCCGGATTATAGGATGGATCGATGAGGATGACTGCATTTTCCAATAAATCATCAATTTCATCACCCATGGCGGCTGCAAAGTAGTATGCGGATAACAAAGATGCGTTAGAACCGCTCGGCTCATTTCCATGAACACTATAACCGAGTTGTACGATGACCGGCATGGATTCAATATCAAGAGCAGCGGACTCATTTGCATCTGTAAGTGTCTGATGACGCTCTTTAATCTGGTCTATATCCGCATGATTTTCCGGAGAGGTAACAGTGAGCAATAACAGTGGACGATTTTCATAAGTACGGGCATATTCTGAAATGGTTACTCTGTCTGAAGCCTCCGCAATGGCATACATATAGGCAACCAGCTTGTCATGGCTCACATGCCACTCGCCCACCTCATGTCCGATTACCTGTTCAGGGGTTGGGATATTTTCATTATAGACGACATCATCCGGCAGATAGTATTGTAGGCTGACATCCGAGACAGACTGTGAATAGAGCTGAAAGGGATTCAATAGAGTAAAGAAGAATAGTACGGAGAGGAATGGTTTTATGTGAGCTGAATTCATTGGGTATTTAGTATTGGTTCAAGGTACGAGTTTGAGCGCAACGACAAATCCGATCACTCGGGAGTGAAAGGTACAGGGTTCGATTGACAATATGCAAGTTTGAGCACAACGTCAAAACCGATCACTCGGGAATGAAAGGTACTGGGCTTTGGAGAATAAAAAAAAGCCCTGAGACAACTCAGGGCTTTTATCGGTTTTAAAGCTTGTACTCTATTCCGTAGGATAACCCGGATTTTGAGTCAGATTTTCCTGAATCTGGAGTTCATCTCTCGGAATTGGGAAAGCTTTTCTAAACGCTTCCCTGCCGAACATTTCACCAAGCTTATCGAGTCGGGCCACATCAAAGAATCGATGTCCCTCGTAATTCAGTTCAGCTCTGCGTTCTTGCAAGAGGGCGTCCACATAATCATCCATATTCGAGAATGAATTGATATCACCCAAGCCGGCGCGGTTTCGAACTACATTTAAATCATCAACACCTGCATTCGGGTTATTATCCCTCATTACTGCAGCTTCGGAACGAATCAAATACATTTCTGCCAGGCGTAAAACTTTCACATTGTTGGCATTATTTGAATCGGACCATTTAAGAGGGCGATTACTATTTCTTGTGAAAACAAATAGTCCCGCTCTGCTATCTCCAGCTTCAAATGACTCAATCAGTGAAGGATTTACATTATACTCATCTCGCTGGAAAGTGAATGTAAATAGAGTACTGCCATCCTGATCCGTAAATACCAGATCAAATATAGACTCTGATGTCGTATTTGTTGTGAGGAAAAGGTTATTTACATCTGAGACAAGTGAAAATGCACCGGAATTGATAACTGCGCTTGCATCGTTGAAAGCAGCAGTATAATTTTTGGCGTATAGATTCACTCTGGCTCTGAGGGCAAGTGCAGCCCAGTAACTCATTCTTGTATTGTCAGAGTAGCCTTCCATTAGATTAATGGCTGTGTCAAGGTCACTCAGAATGAGTTGATACGTCTCTGCAATACTGCTTCTTGGCAGATCAGGAATAAGATTGAAATCATTATTCTCAATGGGTTCCGTAAGCAGTGGCAAGCCGTGTGGAGAGGTGGTATCAAAGTGATAACCAAAAACCCTCAACAGATCAAAATAGGCCAGTGCCCGCACGGCGTGGGCTTCACCCAGCACCCGATCACGGGATGAAAATGTGTCATCTTCTATCCCGGGGACTTCTGCGATTAAGAGGTTCGACACGTTGACAACCCTGTAGATACTTACCCAGGCCGTTCCAATCCAAAGGTTACTGATGGGTACGGTACCGGAGTTTACCTCTAACTGAGAGTCAAAGAAACCTTGGTACCGGGCATTATCCGTTGCCAGATCCGGGCTTAACGTATAGTGAACTCCATAGTAGGGCCCGGCTTGCATTCTGGAATAGGCGCCCAAAAGCACAGCTTCTGCTGCTGCACCATTTGAGAGTACCGTTGCGGCATCCAAAGATGTTTGCGGTTCGGTATCCAGCACATCACATGACATCAGGAATACCGTAAAAATCGTAAGTATAATTATTAATAATTTTTTCATGGTTCCTGTTTTTAAAATTCGAGATTAATACCGAATGATACAGTTTTCACCTGTGGGTGAGTTCCAAAATCAGAACCGGCAACCAGAGGATTTCTGGCATTTTGATTCACTTCCGGATCCAAACCTGTATAGTTCGTGAAAGTCAGTAGATTTTGACCCTGTACATAGAGCCTCAAGTTGCTCATTCCTAAGCGACGAGTAAAATCAGGTGAAAAATTATAACCCAATGTCAGATTCTTCAGACGCAGATATGAACCGTCTTCGAGCCACCTGCTGGAGTACTCTCTCCAGTTTTTATTGGTTAGGCCGGCCCTGGGGATGTCGGTTTGATCACCGGGCTGCATCCATCGGTTGTCTGCAAGAGAGTGATTATTACCATCCGGCAGCGGAAAGATTCCGGGAATACCGATTCGGCTCCAGCCAAGGTTTTCATAGGATGCACGGCTGTGATTGAATAGTTCATTACCGTAAGTAAACTGAAACATTACATTCAAGTCGAATCCTTTATAGGTTAAGGTGTTTGCCCATCCGCCAAAGAAATCAGGTTGTGCATTACCAACCGTTCTTCTGTCACCGGAATCGATAATACCATCCCCATTTTCATCAATCCATAGCATATTACCGGTTGCCGGATCTACTCCGTTGTGATCGATCAGATGGAATGTACCCATGGGCTGACCTTCAGAAAGAATGTGAGAATCATTCAGTATCTGATCATCAACAACAAGTTCAAGCACTTCATTCTTGATGAAGGAGATATTAAAGCTTGACGTCCATGATAGATCTCGCCCTGATAAGATGGCACCCCGAATGTCAAATTCGAAACCTTTATTCTCAACTTTACCGACATTCTCGGTAACACTGGAGAATCCGGAGATACCGGGAATCAGTCTGTTCAGCAGGAGGTCTTCAGTTGTCTTAATGAAGTAATCCGCACTAATGTTCAAGCGATCTTCAAAAAGTCCGATGTCAACACCGACATCAATCTGTTTTGTACTTTCCCATGTAAGGTCAGCATTACTCAGCTGTGTTGATACCAGCGTTGGTGTGGATCGATACTCTGAAACGCCAAAAAGTCCACGGGAGGCAAAGTTTCCAATCCCTTCCTGATTTCCGGTGATACCATAACTAATTCTTGGTTTCAACTCCGAAAAGATTTCCTGATTCTCCATGAAACTTTCATTGGTCATTCTCCAGGCAATAGAACCGGATGGGAAGAACCCATAGCGGAAGTTATCACCAAATCGTGATGACCCGTCAATTCTACCTGTAGCTGTGAACAGATATCTGTTATCATAAGAGTAGTTACCACGGAAGTAGTAAGATGCGAGTCCCCAGCTTGTTCCGGATGTTGAGGCCGCTGTAACCTGCGAGGCTACACTTAACTTGGTAAACTGATCACTTGGAAAACCCTGTGCATTGATTGAGGAGAAATTTCTGTTGGATGATTGAAAAGAAGTACCAACGAGTGCATTCACATTGTGCTTTTCACCGATGGTATTCACATAAGAGAGATAATTTTCAATTAACCATGTGAAATCCTGAGTGGTTAAGAAGCTTCCAAACCCATTACTTTGTGAGTTTTGTGACTCCCTTGAAATGATAGGCGTATACGCTTCATCGTCCAGGTTTGTATAATCGATTGAAAGTGATGACCTGAATGAGAGCTCATCGGTGATCGATGCATTTCCAAAAATAGTACCCAAACCGCGTACAGTTCGTGTGAATCGTGAGTACTCATTGGCAATCAAAACCGGATTGTCAAGCATCCACCATCCAAAATATGAGAAAGGATCCGCATAGGAACCGTCATCTTCATAAACCGGCATCAATGGATCCCCGGCCAATGCGTTAATGACTACACCAAAAAGGGAATTATCATTAATTGTTCGGTCCTGAATGGTTCTGTTAAGCGTAATATTAGCGCCAAAATCGAGCCAATTCGTCACCTCAGTATCCAGGTTTACCCGGCCACTGATTCGCTCAAAGCCTGTTCCAAGCTGTACACCTTCCTGATCAAAATAGGAAAGGGAAGTAAAGTATCGGGTTTGATCCGAACCGCCTGAAGCTGTCAACTCATAGTTTGAGACTGCAGATGTTCTAAATATTTCATCGTACCAACGGGTATTTTGAATATCAGGATCGTTTGGATCATACCCCCAGATGTCAGAAACATGCGTGTCTGAATAATTGGTTCCAAGATCTCTGTTGTCTTGAATCGCGGCGTCATTCATCAGGTTCAAGAATTCCTGAGAACTCATCATATCTACGGCATTGGTGATATTCTGGAAACCGGTGTATGTATTAAATCCGATTTTGGATGTTCCGGCTTCACCTCGTTTAGTCGTGATCAGTACCACACCATTTGCACCCCTGGATCCATAGATCGCTGTTGCAGAAGCATCTTTTAGAATTTCAATAGATGCAATATCATTTGGGTTCAGGTCGGCAAGTGAATTCGTTGACTGTCCACCGGAAAATAGGCCGGACAGATCCTCAGCAATAACAGGGACACCATCAATTACATATAGGGGCTCACTGCTTGCAGATAGAGAAGTTTGGCCACGAATATTAATGGTAATCCCGGCACCCGGAGTTCCGGACGGACTACTTACAAAAACTCCGGAAGCACGACCCTGAAGGGCAGCGTCTAAACTGGCAACCGGTTGATTTTCAATTTCATCAGCAGATATACTTGCAATGGAACCGGTAAGGTCACTTCTGGTTTGTACACCATAACCAACCACAACCACTTCACTCAGCAACTGCTGATCTACCCGAAGCACGACATTAATTTCTGTTCTGTCACCAACAAGAATTTCTTGTGTTTGATAACCTATAAAAGAGATGATCAGAACATCATCCGGAGATGCGTTGATGCTATAAAAACCATCAATGTCTGTTACTGTTCCCTGGTCGGGAAGAGCTGCCACTCTAACGGTTGCGCCGGCCAATGGCTCGCCGGAAGCGACTGTTACTGTACCGGTCACTTCTCTCTCCTGAGCAAATGCATCCAAAGATATAAATGGAAGCATCAAAAAGAGAATAAGACAGGACTTAATCGTTTGTATCAATTTTAATCTCATAGTTTATGAGTTTTGTTTGAGTTTATATTCAATTGTATTTCATAAAAGAGATTTCACTCTCCATTATGTAACAACCTGTTACGTAAAGTCTACATCTAATAAAAATGTATGTTTACGCATAGAAACTTAATGAATAAGGCTATTATTAAAGAAACACAATAAAAATTAAACCAAAAAGAAAAATTTTTAATAAAAAGCGCTTTTATTGCATATTTTTCATTTTTTTGATAATAAAATTTCATTATATCTAAAAAATAGCGAGAATATTGAATTTCTAAAAAAGCGGGATATAATTGAGCCCCTTACAATTACTGAGACAGTTAGATGTTGTGAAAGGCGGGATCGTCGGGGTAATAAAAAGATGTGATGAGCTGTGAAAGGGTGCTAAAACTTTGATTTAATCCCCATTCTACCGGTTCATCAACAGCTTTTTAAGAATCTCCAGGCCGGGATTGCCCGGTGAGCCTAATTGAGTATATTGATTTTTTAAAGTGTCCCAGTCTGCTATAACTATACTGTCGGGATTCTCCTTCATATATTTGTAGGCTTCTCTGAATGAGATCCCCTTTTCTTTTACCAATTTATTTGCCGATTCGGCAGCGAATATCTCCGATGAGCACGCTTTTTGGAGATTTTCAGGAAGGGGTGTGAGGTTTTTAATGAGTAAAATAGCAGCCTCCAGCATCTCTTCGCAATTTTCCAATGATCGTATTACAGGCTCCTTGGTCAGTTGAAAATCTCTGTGATAACCGCTGCCAAGATTATTAACCAACATCTGTAATGTAGTTGCATCCCCCGCGATCTCTGCATTTCTACCCCTCAAAAGCTCCGCAAGATCCGGGTTCTTTTTTTGAGGCATGATGGATGACCCGGTGCAAACGGTTGAGCCCATTTCAAAAAATGATAAGGCTTCGCCGGTATAAGTTATAACATCGGATGCAAACCGATTCAGGATGGATGTGATTCCCTGAATATATTGAACAATTTGTAGCTCCAGCCAGCCCCTGGAGAGCTGTGCTGTTGTGGAGCAGATAATAGGCGACTCAAATCCCAATTCTGCAGCTTCCATTTCCCGATCGATCGGAAAAGTTGTACCAAAACCGGCCGCGGTTCCTAATGGAGACCGGTTTATTAAAGAATATATTCCTGAAGAGGCTTCCTTCTGCATAATCATCATCTCAACATAGCTGCCGGCCCACAAGCCAACACTGCTAAGCATCGCTTTTCGGGTATGAGTAAAGCCGGGCATTGGCAGATCTCGATGGTTATCGGCAAATTCGAGTAACTGTTCAGCCGATTGATGTAAAAGCTGAAGAATTCCTGATATTTTTTCCTTTTCGTAGAGCCTGAGAGCCGTTAACACCTGATCGTTTCTGGATCTGCCGGTATGAATTTTTTTCCCCAAATCCCCCAGTTTTTGAGTCAGATGATTTTCAATGACAGTATGCATATCCTCATCTTCTATACGTATCCTGAAATCACCACTCTTCCAAAGAGACCGAATTTCTCCCAAAGCGTTTTTCAGTTTCTGAAACTCTTCTTCTGTTAGAACCCCGGCTCTCATCAATGCGCGAGCATGCACTTCAGACGCGTCCAGGTCATAGGGTACCAACACCTGATCGAGAATGTAATCCCTGCCAACGGTGAAGGCTTCCATCGTCTTTTTTGCATCACTTTGATGCCCATTTTGATCACTTTCCCAAAGTTTTGTCATTGTGCTGAGTTTAAAATTTTTAGTGCTTAGGACTACATTCCTCCCCCACCGTCATTCTGAATTCATTTCAGAATCTCAGGGCGATTGAATTATGCAAAATACGTAGATCCTACTGAATCCATAACCATCGAGATCCTGAAATAAATTCAGGATGACGGTCTATTTTAGTTGTTTGCCACCTCAACTGAAATAAATTCAGGATGCCAGTATATTCCAACTTGTCCATTTACTTTTCCTGCAAAGCTCCCTTCTTCCCAACCGTCTGTTTCAATTGATAAGCCGTTTTTTGGGGTAAATTCCAAAGTTCAATGAATCCTGCAGAGGCGTTCTGATTAAACGCAGCAGATTTGTTAAATGTAGCCAGATTTTCATCAAAAAGAGAGTATGGAGAGGTAAGTGCAACAATCTCACAGTTCCCCTTGTAAAGCCGCACCGTCACTTCTCCGGTAACCTTCTTATTCTGTTCATTAATATATGCCCGTATGTTATCCATTACCGGCTCAAAATATTTAGCACCATAAATCAGATAAGCCCATTTCTGATCCATAAATGTCTTCAGTTCATTCTCCTCCCGGGTCGATACCAATTGCTCAAGGTTTTTATGGGATTGAATCAGTATGTGTGCGGCAGGATTTTCATATACGCCTCTTACTTTCAGTCCTACAATTCTATCCTCAATCAGATGAAAATAGCCGACTCCGTGTTTTCCGCCGATATCATTCAAAAGGAGAATCAGATCTTTTTTGTCGTATGGAATGCCATTCAAGCTAACCGGCTCACCTTTTTCAAAACCAATTTTCACCAACTCCTCTTTGTCGGGCGCTTGCTGAGGAGTATTACACCACTTTAAAATGTTCTCTAACGGCGGTATCAGCTCAGGATTTTCAATTTCTCCCCCTTCACCGGTATTGGCCCACATATTTTCATCGTATGAATAGGGGCTTTTTTTCGTCTGTTCTACAGGAATACCGTTCTGTATAGCATATGCAATCTCTTCTTCTCTGCCCATGCCCCACTCCCTAACCGGTGCAATTGTTTTCAGCGCCGGATTCAGCGTTGTGATGTAACTTTCGAACCGAACCTGATCATTCCCTTTCCCGGTACAGCCGTGTGCAATCACTTCACACCCGAATTCCGATGCAAATTGGACGGCCAGTTTGGAGATCATCACCCTGCCCAACGGACAACCGAGTGCATAGCCGCCCTGATAATCCGCATTGGCTTTTACTGCCTCTGCACAAAGCTCTGCAAAATCATCTTTTGCATCATAAATGATGGCATCTTTTGCGCCCAGTTTAATTGCCTTCTGTTTAATCTCTTCCAGATTGTCGGCGGTCTGACCAATATTAATGGTCAAAGCGATTACATCACACTCATATTCCTCCTGAATCCATTTCAACATCACGCTTGTGTCGAGTCCGCCCGAATAGAGAAGCAGGCATGTGTTAAAGGTTCCTTTTTCGGCTTCGTGTGAGGCTACTTTTTTGTATGTCGTTTGGTTTTCCATTGGTTTATCTGTTCGATTCTGAATTTGTAAGTTTATTTATTTTGTCTGAATAGTGACTGTCTGAATTCCTGATTAGGGCGAAACGGCACTCATCTTCAATGTTGACGGATTATGTTTGGTTTGAGGACTTTTTGAATGGCCTCCGGTAAGCAGTGTTGAAAAAACTCCTTTAGAGACAACCATCCGGTTTTTTGCCTGTTGGTAGATCCAGGAGTTTTTATGATCAATCACCGGATCCGTTACTTCAATTCCCCGGTGAGCCGGGAGGCAGTGCATAAAACCTGTCTGTGATTTGGCGTGTGAAAACAGCTTTTCATTCACCTGATATGGCTGAAAGTGCCTGATTTTCTCTTCGAAGAGATGCTCTTCACCCATAGAGATGAATGTGTCTGTATATATGACATCACTCTCTTTAACAGCTTCAAATGGATCTTTGGTAGCGAAAAACATTCCACCATACTCCACAGTAAGGAGTTTAAAATAGTTAAGCTTGTCATCACTCCAGGAGTACTCCTGCGGGCCGGCAAATGTTACGCTGTGTCCCAAAAGAAGTGCCACTTCAATCAGAGAGAATGCAACATTATTAGCATCACCGACGAAGGATATTGTAACCGGTTTGTCTTCACCGAACTTCTGTTGTATCGTCAGCATATCTGCAAGTGCCTGCATCGGGTGATGATTATTGCAGAGTGCATTTACGATCGGTATAGTGCCATACTCCTTCATTTTTTCCAGTGTGTTGTGTGAGTATACTCGTGCAAAAATGGCATCGCACCACTGTGAAACGTTCATCATGGCATCATAGAGTGACTCTCTGCAGGTAAAAGGGACAGCTTTTCCATTGGCAAGTAATAGGTCGGCCTCGATATGCACAACACTGCCGCCAAGCTGGTTAATAGCTACTTCCGTACCTACTTTTGTTCGCAGTGAAGGTTTTTCAAAAACGAAGCCTATATTTTTCCCTTTCAGGGGCGATTCATCACTTGTTTCGAGATGTGTACTCAGATCCAGTATGGATTGAATTTGATCCGGTTCAAGTTCTCCTATGGTTAATAAATGGTTCATAATGGGTGTTCGATTACAATTAAAAGTGTTGTTTGAATGGGTTGGGTGGGATTCGGGACTGAAGTATTGATGTTTCCTTTTTTGGGAAAAAATCAAAAAAAAAGCCCGCTCAGTTTTAAAATGAGCGGGCTGGCGATAAGTCCTTTAGCAGTTTAACTGCACACAGATATCACGCGCCCCACGGGCGGCGACGGCGAAGAATTGATGGTGTAATATGTGTGCTGTTTTGCATGGGGTTAAATTCCACTATATAATTTTAAGATGCAAATTATTTTTTTCACTGTACCAATTTACAGGTAATGAAGTGAGGTGCCCTGTTCATGTGATGGTAAAAGTGACTATATTTAGTATATCTTCAGTGATTAATCATTATGACTGTGGAACCCTGTCATCAATTATTATCTTATTATAATATGATCAATAAAAATATCATACTATCGTTCATCTTATTTATAGTAGGAGCGGCATTTATTGCCCAGGATCAACCGTCTGAGGTTGACTCATCATCGGTCCTTTCAGAGGAACCGGCACAAAGAAATACGACAGTCAGTGTGATCAGGGTAAATGGAATTATAGGCCCTACAACGACACAGTATATTGATCGGGGCCTCCGAAAATCCATTGAAAATAACGATGAAGCCTTTATCATTGTATTGGACACTCCGGGGGGATTGCTCGATTCTACTCAGGATATCGTTCAAACACTGCTTGGAACAGAGCATCCAACAGTTGTTTATGTCTCTCCAAGTGGAGCAAATGCGGGAAGTGCGGGCACATTTATAACCCTGGCAGCTCATGTCGCCGCAATGGCACCGGCAACAAATATTGGTGCCGCATCACCGGTGAGTATGGGCGGGGGTGAGATGGACACCGTAATGCAGAAAAAGATTTTTAACTTTTCTGAAAGTTTTATTGAGACCATTGCCGAGGAGAGAGGAAGGAATATAGAGTGGGCCAAATCAGCCGTCAGCGATGGCGCATCCATTACGGCAAATGAAGCGTTGGATTTAGAAGTCATAGATCTGATTGCTGAAAATATTGAGGATCTCTTATCTCAAATGGATGGCATGGAGATCGAGGGAAAAGTGCTGCAGACTGAGGGGGCTTCCCCTGTAGAAATACCGGAAACACTCGCAGAGATATTTTTCAGTTTTATTATTCGCCCGGAAGTGATGCTGATACTCACGTTAATTGCGATCTACGGAATCATTGGGGAAGTGACGAACCCGGGAGGCATTATACCGGGGGTATCGGGTGTGATCGCATTGATCCTGTTACTCTATGGAGTGGCCGCAATGCCGATCAATATGGCCGGCTTTTTATTAATTGGACTGGCAATTATACTGTTTATTGCAGAAGCTTTTACACCGGCTTTTGGAATCTTGATCGGTGCCGGGGCAGTATCCTTTTTCCTGGGGGCGTTAATGCTATTTCAGGATTTACCGGAGGAGATTCAGCTCTCTTTATATTGGCTGATACCCGCAACATTACTGACGGCTGCATTTTTTGCATGGATTGTCACGTATGGAGTAAAAAGTCTGTTTAAACCTCCGGTATCCGGTTTAGAGTCAACCATTGGAAAGTTTGCAGAAGTCACGGATGAAATACAACCGAATCAAGAAGGCAGAGTCTTTTTTGATGGGGAATACTGGACCGCAGAGAGCGAGAGTCATTTGAAAAAGGGTGATAGAGCTGAAATTATAAAGTATGTTGGCCTTCGGGTTTGGGTGAAACCCGCTTCTCCTATAAAAGAGGAGCCCGATAATGTAAATGAGTAAACAGGAAAATTAGCAGCCAAAAACCAATTATTGAAGATAAATCTCTATTTTAGTGGGAATAAATCTAATTTTGCCGGAATGGGCTGAGTTTAATGAATAGATCGGTCATCAATATCAAATAGCAATCAAACATATAAAAAGGAGTGAATCATTATGGAACCAAGTGAATTAACGAATACGCTGGTTTGGGTCATAACCCTGGTTATTTTTCTATCTGTATTTTTACCGCAGATGTTTAAAATAATGAGAGAGTATGAGCGGGGAGTTGTTTTCCGGCTTGGAAAATTTCAAAGTACGAAAGGGCCCGGACTTATAGTTCTGATACCATTCATTGATAAAGTGGAGCGGGTAGATCTTCGTGTACTTACAATCAATGTGGAGCGGCAAGAAGTAATTACCAAAGATAACGTCACTGTAAATGTTGATGCAATTACCTTTTTTCGGGTTGTTGATGCCGAACGAGCCGTGATTCAAGTTGAACGATATATTGCAGCTACATCAATGCTCGCACAGACAACATTGAGAAGTGTTCTGGGTCAGTTTGAGCTGGATGAGTTACTTGCAGACCGGGAGAAGATCAATAAGCAGATTCAAAATATTATCGACAGACAGACAGATCCATGGGGAATAAAGGTTGTATCGGTAGAGGTCAAAGATGTGATATTGCCTGAATCCATGAAACGCGCGATGGCACGTCAAGCTGAAAGCGAGCGGGACAGACGAGCAAAAATTATTAACGCACAGGGTGAATTTGAAGCAGCGACAAAATTGGTTCAAGCCGGTGAGATGATTGAGAAAACACCAACAGCTCTGCAACTTCGATACTTGCAGACAATGGTCGAAATCAGCAGTGAAAACTCAACATTTACATTTATACCCCTGCCGCTTGATTTTATGGACTCATTCAGGCCTGTAGATAAGAAATAGGTATTTCGTTATTAATTAAAGAAACCCGGCATTTAAACCCTGTCGGGTTTTTTATTTTAAAAAGATCGGATATT